>OAVJ01001392.1_pt1 | contig 9985 bp, 9 predicted proteins | sample 1516901 | NCBI WGS metagenome assembly OAVJ01 (sample SAMEA2580073, study PRJEB22360) | human gut metagenome | biome: human gut; feature: human-associated habitat; material: faeces | place: Denmark | collected 2008/2010 | reverse complement strand
TTGGCTGTGTAGATCCCCCAGCTCGGCCAGATACACCAGCAGCTGATGTGCAGGAAGCACCAGCAGCAGAGATTGCAGAGACAATCGAATAAATTTTTCGGATTGTAACAGAGAGGAATATAGAATGATTTTTGATACTCATGCGCATTATGATGATGATGCATTTGATGAGGATCGCGATACATTGCTGGGGGAGATTTTCTCCTCCGGCATTTGTTGTATCACGGACGTTGGTGCGTCTGTGAAATCCTCAAAAAGTGCGGTTGCACTTTCAAAAAAGTGGCCGCAGATATATGCTGCCGTTGGTGTTCATCCAGACAGCACAGCTGATATGACAGAGGAAGATATTGAAACGCTGCGAAGCCTTGCACAGGAAAAAAAGGTAGTGGCAATTGGTGAGATCGGACTTGATTATTATTGGGACAACTCACCGAGAGAAGTTCAGAAGAAATGGTTTGAACGCCAGCTTGCACTTGCAAGAGAGGTTGATCTGCCGGTTATTATACACAGCAGAGAAGCAGCAAAGGACACTATGGATATAATGAGGGAGGCAGGAAATACTGGCGTAATTCATTGCTATTCTTATGCAGCGCCTATGGCAAAGGAGTATATTTCAATGGGATTTTTCATTGGAATAGGAGGTGTGCTTACCTTTAAGAATGCCAGGGTAATTAAGGAGGTGGCATCAGAAATTCCGCTTTCTTCGATTGTACTTGAGACAGACAGTCCATATCTGGCACCTGTGCCGTATCGCGGAAAACGTAATAATTCAATGTATTTAAAAGAAGTAGTAAAGCAACTGGCACAGATCAAGCAGGTGTCTGAGGAAATTGTTATTACGACAACGCTTGCAAATGCCAAAAGACTGTACCGATTGGAGGAAAACTGTGGCTGAATTAGGAAATCCAAAGAATACAATAGAGGTATTACAGAAATACCAGTTTCATTTTGCAAAGAAATTTGGTCAGAACTTTCTGATTGATACGCATGTGCTTGATAAGATTGTGCGTGCAGCAGAGATCACACCAGAGGATTATGTACTTGAGATTGGACCGGGAATTGGAACACTGACCCAATATCTGTGCGAATCTGCAAAACATGTATTTGCAGTTGAAATCGATGACAATCTGATTCCGATTTTACAGGACACGCTGTCTGCATATGATAATGTTACGGTTATTCATAATGATGTTCTTAAGCTTGATATTAACAAGCTCGTGGAAGAAAAGTGCGAGGGAAAACGCATCAAGGTAGTTGCAAATCTTCCGTATTATATTACTACACCAATTTTAATGGGATTATTTGAGAGTCATGTACCTATGGAGAGTGTGACTGTTATGGTACAAAAGGAGGTCGCACAGCGTATGCAGGCACTTCCTGGCGGAAAGGATTATGGTGCATTGTCTCTTGCTGTACAGTTTTATGCAGAACCATATATCGTGGCAAATGTTCCGCCAAACTGTTTTATGCCAAGACCAAATGTCGGAAGCGCTGTTATCCGTCTGACAAGTCATAAAAAACCAGTGGCAGTAAAAAATGAAAAGCTGATGTTTGACATTATACGAGCATCATTTAATCAGAGAAGAAAAACACTAGTAAATGGCCTATATAACGTAGGCGGTTTAAACAAATCAAAGGAAGAGCTTGCAGCTGTGCTTGAAAGCATTGGTTTAGCAGCAAACGTGCGTGGAGAAACGCTGACACTTGAGCAGTTTGCAGCACTTTCTGATGCATTGTCAAAAAGCGCGAATTAAATTGTTCTAAACGATGCCTTTCTTTCATATGTACTTATTTAGAATACATATAAGGAAAGGAAGGTATCAATATGGCACAGTATCAGCGCTTCCTCTCATATCTTTTTGAGTATGAGGGTGATCAAAAAAAGGAAAACTGCGGGTTTGCAAAGATAGAAATCAGAGGAGATGTACAGCGTATTTTCCTGTCTGTAAAAAATAATGAGCAGGCTGAAATTTTGCATGTATTTGGCTTTTATCATACAAAGGATGGTTGCGATTGTGTGCCGCTTGGCCGTATGGTTGTAAAAAATGGAAAAGGACAGCTCCAGTACATCAATAACGGCGTTTATCTTGCAGGAAGCGAGATTAAATTTGAGCAGCTTAGCGGAATTGTAGCAGGCAGACAGAAGCCGTTTTCAAACGCTTATGCAACTGTCTGGGATGACCAGTATTTTGGACTCTCACTGTTTGAGAAGGATCGAGCAAAACAAACAGCACAGTCTGAAGATGAACAGGTTTTGGAAAATCAGCCTCAGGAAGAACTTCAAACGATGGAAGTTTGCTGTGAGACTGATAGTAAAGAAACAAACAAAATAGAACAGGGACAAGACAAGGCAGATGCTGTTTGGGCACAGTTAAGTACAGCGTATCAGCATATTGAGACGCTTCCGGGTGATACAGTAGTTTGTTTAAAGGTAATGCCAGCAGATATTGGCCGTCTTCCTCGTCCAAATTGGATGTTAAGCAATAATGGATTTTTGATGTACAGTTTTGTGAAGTACCGCTATATTGTATTTGCAAAAGTGACACAAGGACGTTATGAGCTTTGGGTGCCTGGCAATTATGAAAAGAGTGAGGAATTGATGGCGCAGATGTTTGGCTTTTATTGTTTTCGCTCCGTTAAATCAAAAAAAGCGTCAGCAGGAGACTTTGGCTACTGGTGTGTGCCGATTGTATTTCCGGCAGATGATCAGGGTGAAAAAAAGGAAGCAAAGATGACAGTTGCAGATCAACAAAAAACGGTGAATCCTGCATTTGGTTAAAAACACATCAAAAACAGAAGAAAGGGAAAACAATGGCAACAGAGAACGAGCAGCTTTTGGAAGAACAGGCAAGGCTTAGAGAAAAGGAAGACCGAAAATTTATGCGTCAGGCACTTACACAGGCCAAAAAGGCAGCAACTATTGATGAAGTTCCAATTGGCTGTGTTATCGTTTGTGATGGAAAAGTCATTGCCAGAGGCTATAACAGAAGAAACATAGAAAGCTCAGTGCTTGGTCATGCAGAGCTTGCAGCTATGAAAAAAGCATCGAAAAAGCTTGGTGACTGGCGTCTGGAGGGATGTACGATGTACGTGACGCTTGAGCCATGCCAGATGTGTGCCGGAGCAGCCGTGCAGGCACGTCTTGATCGTGTGGTTATAGGTGCAATGAATGCAAAGGCAGGGTGTGCTGGTTCCATTATAAATTTGCTTGATATGCAGCAGTTTAATCATCAGATTCCGATCACAAAAGGTGTTTTAGAACAGGAATGCTCGCAGATATTGTCAGAGTTTTTTAAACGTATCAGGGTAAAAAAGAAGAAACGCCCCTTGACAAACGAAGAAATATCCGATACAATTATGGATGCGCAGCCGGGGCGGTAGCGGTGCCTTGTACCTTCAATCCGCTATAGTAGGGGTCATATTCCGGCTGAGGGTGTTTCACTTGTGGAGCTGCCCTTTGTAAGTGGCGTTGAAGTTTGGGTCTTACGCAACAAGACTCTGTGAACCATGTCAGGTCGGGAACGAAGCAGCATTAAGCAGAATCTCTTGTGTGCCGTGAGGGTGCCTGAGCCGAGCAGGCTGCAGAGGTAACGTCTGGGGGTGGCATTCGAAGCCGGGATGCGCAAAAAAATGATATATCAAAAGAAAAAGAGTTTTTTAGGAGTTGTCTGTTGCATCGACAGCTCTTTTTTTGTATAATAAAAACTACGATGGGTTAGTTTTGCCATTGATATAGCTGAAATCCTAAATTATAAGGAGGAAGATACGATGAGAGTTGGAATGTTAACCAGCGGCGGAGATTGTCAGAGCTTGAATGCAACCATGAGAGGTGTTGCAAAGACGCTATATAATCAGAGAAAGGATGTTGAAATCATTGGTTTCATCGAAGGTTATCGCGGACTGATCTATGAGGATTACCGTATTATGAAATCAAAGGATTTTTCAGGAATTCTGACAAATGGCGGTACGATTTTGGGTACGAGCAGACAGCCATTTAAGCTGATGCGTGTCCCGGATGAGAATGGTCTTGATAAGGTAGAGGCAATGAAGAATACCTACAAGAAGCTAAAGCTTGACTGTCTCGTAGTATTAGGCGGAAATGGCAGCCAGAAGACGACAAATCTTCTTCGTCAGGAAGGACTTAACGTCATCGGACTTCCAAAAACAATTGACAACGATCTGTGGGGAACTGATGTTACCTTTGGTTTTCAGAGTGCTATCAATCTGGCTACACAGACTATTGACTGTATCCATACAACTGCAGCTTCACACGGACGTGTTTTTATCGTGGAGATAATGGGTCATAAGGTAGGATGGCTTACGCTTCATGCAGGTATTGCAGGCGGAGCAGATATCATTCTTGTTCCAGAGATTCCGTATGATATCAATAAGGTGGCAGCAGCTGTAAATAAGCGTGCTAAGGAAGGAAAGCGTTTCTCAATCATTGCTGTTGCTGAGGGTGCGATCTCCAAGGAGCAGGCTGCACTTTCAAAGAAAGAATATAAGAAATATATTGCAACGCGTCAGTATCCATCTATCTCTTACGAGATTGGTGCAAAGATTTCTGAGCTGACTGGACAGGAGGTGCGTGTAGCAGTTCCAGGTCATATGCAAAGAGGTGGAAGTCCGTGCCCTTATGACCGTGTCCTTTCAACAAGACTTGGCGCAGCAGCAGGCAAGATGATCTTAGACGGAGAGTTTGGCTACCTGGTAGGTATGAAGAACAATCATATCGCAAAGATTCCGTTAGCAGATGTTGCAGGAAAGCTTAAAATGATCCAGCCGGATGATGAGATGGTTCAGGAAGCAAAGCTCATGGGAATTTCATTTGGAGATTAATTGTAAATGGCATATACAGCATTATACCGCAAATGGCGTCCTGCCCGATTTGAAGATGTAAGAGGGCAGGAGCACATTGTACGGACTTTAAAAAATCAGATTATTTCAGACCGCATAGGTCATGCTTATCTGTTCTGCGGCACGAGAGGAACAGGAAAAACCACGATTGCAAAGATCATGGCGCGTGCCGTCAACTGTGAGCATCCTGTGGATGGAAGCCCGTGCAATGAATGTGCGGTGTGCCGGTCGATCCTTGAGGGACGTTCGGTAAATGTGGCTGAAATTGATGCGGCATCAAACAACGGTGTCGATAATATCAGAGAGATTCGTGATCAGGTTCAGTACTCGCCGACAGAAGGAAAATATCGCGTCTATATCATAGATGAGGTGCATATGCTGTCGGCGGGGGCTTTTAATGCGCTTTTAAAAACGCTTGAGGAGCCGCCGGCATATGTGATTTTTATTTTAGCAACGACAGAGGTAAATAAAATACCTATCACGGTTTTGTCGAGATGTCAGCGATATGATTTCAGGCGAATTGGAAATAATGTAATAGCAGATCAGGTTTCCAATCTGCTTAAGGCAGAAGGTGTCGAGGCAGATGAGGATGCAGTTCGCTACGTAGCAAAAGCAGCTGATGGAGCGATGCGAGATGCATTAAGTCTTTTGGAACAATGTATCTCATTTTATTATGGTCAGAGGCTGACGTATGAGAAGGTGCTAGATGTACTCGGTGCAGTAGATACACAGGTATTTTCTAAGTTGCTTCGTCTGATTATACGATGTGATGTGCCGGGATGCGTGCAGCTGATGGATGAAATCAGTTCACAGGGGCGCGATCTTAGTCAATTTGTCACAGACTTTATCTGGTATCTGCGAAATCTTATGCTGGTGCAGACAGCAGACCAGAGTGCGCAGGCACTTGAGATGACAAAAGAAAATTATGAGGCGCTTCGAGAAGAATCAAAGATGGTGGCGCTTAGTGTGCTGATGAGAAATATCAGGATATGTTCAGAGCTTTCAAATCAGCTCAAATTTGCTGTCTCAAAACGAGTACTTATTGAGATGGCAATTATTAAGATGATGCAGCCGCAGATGGAGGACGATATAGAGAGTCTTCGTGTGAGACTGGATCAAATTGAGGAGAAAATTGCTTCTGGCAGTTTTGTTAATAATACAGAACCACAGCAGTCTGGAAGCATTTTTGATTCTTATTTTGAGGGCGATGCAAAGCAGCCTGTTATGCAAAAAGCAGCGCAGACTGTTGAATTAAGTGAGGCCGAATATGAGGACTATCAAAAGATAAGCAGTGAGTGGAAGAAGCTTTCTCACATGCAGTCGGGATTTATGAATTCGATTTTGATGGGAACCAATATAAGCTATGATAAGGCAAAAGGCCTGTGCATTGTATTCACAAACAAATTTAACTATGAGCTGATGCTTCGACAGGAACGTATGGAAGAGCTTCGGCAGATGTTAAATAAGCAGTATCAGAAGGAATTTTCAATTACTGCGAAGCTTCTTGAGGCAGGTGAGGCGATGCCGCGCATCACAAGAGGCAGCCATATTGAGGGAATCAATATGGAAATTGGTGTTGAAGATGAATAATTAAATTTATAGTTGAAAGGAAAAGTAAAGACATGGCAAAAAGAGGTGGATTCCCAGGCGGTATGCCGGGCAATATGAACAATTTAATGAAGCAGGCACAGAGAATGCAGCGCCAGATGGAGGAGCAGCAGAAGGAGCTTGAGGAAAAGGAATTTACTGCAAGTGTAGGCGGCGGTGTTGTTAAGGTTACTGTTTCTGGCAAAAGAGAAGTAACAAATGTTGAGTTGGCAGAAGAAGCTGTTGATCCAGATGATATCGAGACATTGCAGGATCTGATCGTAGCAGCTGTAAATGAGGCTATGCGTCAGGTTGATGAGGCTTCTTCTCAGTCAATGGGCAAATTAGCAGGTGGTTTAGGAGGCAGCCTTGGTGGTCTTGGCGGAGGCTTTCCGTTCTGATGGATTTTTACAGCAAAACAGTAAATCAATTGATTGAAGAATTGTCCAGACTGCCTGGGATTGGAGCAAAATCAGCTCAGCGTCTGGCATTTCATATTATTAATATGCCAAAAGAGCAGGTGGAGCAGCTGGCGCAGTCGATGGTGAATGCGCGCAGCAATATCCGCTACTGCAAGGAATGCTTCACATTGACAGATCAGGAGCTATGTCCGATCTGTAGCAGTGCAAAGAGAGATAAGTCAGTGATTATGGTGGTGGAAACTGCCAGAGATCTGGCAGCTTATGAGAAAACAGGAAAATTTGATGGTGTGTATCATGTTCTTCACGGGGCAATTTCTCCTATGCTTGGAATAGGACCGGGAGACATTAAAATAAAAGAATTGCTGGTTCGCCTGCAGCGCGAAGATGTGCGAGAGGTGATTATTGCGACAAATTCCAGTCTGGAAGGAGAAGCAACAGCGATGTATATAAGCAAATTAATCAAGCCAGCTGGCATTAAGGTAACACGTATTGCAAGTGGTGTGCCGGTAGGCGGTGATTTGGAATATATAGATGAAGTGACATTAACACGTGCACTTGATGGACGTGTGGAATTATAGTTGCAGGAAATGGTGACAAAATGGATAAATACGAATATCAGTTAAAAACAGAGCATATCAGACAGGTTGCAGCCAGAAAAGAGTATGGCGAGGCTGCAAAGCTGTGCGATCCGATCGACTGGACAAAAATCCGCGACGTAAAAATGCTGACACTGGCAGCCGATGTCTATACGGCAGTAGGAGAGTATGAAAAGGCAATCGATATTTTGCAGCAGGCATATGAGTATGCAGCGATGGGACGCCGTATCGTGTATCGTCTAACGGAGCTTGCATTGAAGGCAGACAGCTATGATGATGCAAAAAATTATTTCGAGGAGTTTTGTCGCATAGCGCCAAATGATCAGGGAAGATATATTCTTTTATATAAGATGGCACGTTATCAGAAGGCGACTCTTGATGAAAAAATCAAAATTCTTGAGGCTTACAAGAGAGAAGATTTTGATGAGAAATGGGCTTATGAGCTGGCTGTTTTATATGCGATGAATAATGAGAAGGATAAGTGTATCCAACTGTGTGATGATATTATTCTTTGGTTTGGCCTTGGAAAATATGTGGAAAAGGCACTTTCTCTTAAGAGTCAGTTTGCACCGTTAACACCGGCGCAAAAGGAAAAGGTTCAGAAGTTTGCAGACAAAAAGGCACAGGAAGAAAACGAAAAGCTTCAGAAAAAGCAAGAAGAGCAGGAAAAGAAAGAATCACAGGCAGAGTTGGCTAAAAAAGCTGCCGCACAGGAAAAAATTTCAAAGTGGCAGGAAGAGCAGGAAAAGGCATATCAGGCAGAGCAGGAGGCAGCTAAAAAAGAGGCTAAAGCGCGAGAGGATGAGCAGAAGGCTTTGCTAGAGCGTGAAGAAAAGCTTCGTAAGCAGCGTGAAGAGGAACTTGAGGCAGTAGAACGCTTAAAGAAGGAACAAAGATTAGAACATGCCAGACAAAGTGTTGTTACGAGTGACATGAACGAAATTATGGCAGTAATTCAGCGTGCAAAGCAGGAGGATGTCCAGAACGAGCTGCAGGATGAGTTGGCAAAGCAGGTACAGCAGGTGCAGCAGCTTGCCGGGGAGAAGGATTTGGAGCTGGTTTCTGAAATTCCTTCGGATGTTGAAGAGAAAGAAAAACTGCAGGTGCCTGAGGATATTTCCCATATGCAGGATGAGATTTCAGAGGACAAAACTACAGAAAGTGAAGTTTTAGATTACGAGACTTCAGAAAACGAAACCTCAGACGTTGAAACAGCAAACACCGAAATTTCAGAGAAAACCTCAGATAGTGAAAACGCTGATGAGGCTGTTTGGTTTGAAGCATATAAGCCAGAAGAAGAACCGCAGATTTCTGAGTGGGCAGCACCAGTGGCAGAAACGGTGGAAGTAGAGCCAGAGGAAGAAGTTCAAGAAGAACCTGAAAAAGAGCCAGAAAAGGAAGAGACTCAGGAAGTAGTTCAGGAAGAACTTGAGAAAGAGCCAGAAGAAGCGGGGCCTCAGGAAGAGATTCAAGAAGAATCTAAAAAAGATCCAGAAGAAGCAGAGACTCAGGAGGAGATTCAAGAAGAAATTCAGGAAGAACCAGAAGAGGAAGAACCTCAAGAAGAATTTGAGGAAGAACCAGAAGAGGAAGATGCTCAGGAAGAATCCGAGGAAGAACCAGAAGTGAAAGAACCTCAAGAAGAATCTGCTGAGAGCCGTCAACCAGATATGACAGCAAACAGCGGACTTCCAATTGTCAATCCGGAGGATATGTCACGTGTATGGCATTTTGCTATTCAGGCGATGCCAGATGAGGATGATATTGAACTGGCACTTGAATATTTAGAGGAACTGGCAGAATGTTCTTCACGTGCAGTTCCGAGATCTGTTGTGAAAATTACAGGTCAGAAGCTGAATCAGAAGGGACTTGTTAAGTCAATTGACAAGCTGCTTGGAAAGACAATTCTGATTGAAGATGCGGCAGACATGAATGAGCGTGTCATCAATGAATTTTGTAAGATCATTGATCCAACTGACAGAAGCTTGCTTGTTGTATTCATCGATACACCGGCCTCAATTCGTCATCTGCTTATTGATTACCCGCAGCTTGCACAGGTAGTTACGGCTCAATTTGTCCGTGAGACATATTCTGTTACTGAGCTTCTTGAGTATGCAAGAGGATATGCAGATAGAGAGGACAGTGTGTTTGATAAATCAGGTGAGCTGGCACTGATGGAGCGTTTAAAGGTAATTGCAGGTAATCAGGAGCGCAATAAAAAGCGTATTGTTGAGATGATTGTAAATAATGCAATTGAGAAGGCCGAGAAAAAATCTATGCGCAAGCTCTTCCAGAGCAAATATGACAAGAGAGGCTGTTTGATTTTGCGTGATAAGGATTTTGAAGTTGGCTGAAAAAAGAAAGGTGTGATTCTATGAATTGGCTTGTGATAGCGGTAATCGTATTGATTGTACTTGCGACACTGGCTGGTGCGAAAAGAGGACTTGTAAAAACAGTTCTTTCATTTGCGTCCTTTTTTGTAAGCTTGGTAATCATGCTGTTTGTCCGCGAGCCTGTGTCTGA
>OAVJ01001389.1_pt1 | contig 10023 bp, 8 predicted proteins | sample 1516901 | NCBI WGS metagenome assembly OAVJ01 (sample SAMEA2580073, study PRJEB22360) | human gut metagenome | biome: human gut; feature: human-associated habitat; material: faeces | place: Denmark | collected 2008/2010 | reverse complement strand
TTCCCGTATATTCCGCTGCCCCGCTTCTGACTTCATGCTCCTGCGGAACCATGTCAAAATAAATCCACTCTCCGTCTGCACCTGCGACCATTCCCTTTGCACGAAGAACAGTTCCGTATGTGTCATCCTCTTCCAGCGTCTTTAAGATTCTGCTGATTTCTTCCCTGCTGTAGGTTTTGATCGTCTCTCGTCCCCAGCTTGTAAACACTTCATCTGCATGATGATGGTGATGATGTTCATGGTCATGATTGTGTCCGCAGCCACAACCGCACTCCCCATCATGATGATGTTCATGCTCGTGATGGTGCTCATGGTGATGGCCATGTCCGCAGCCACACTCCTCTCCATGATGATGGTGATGCTCATGATGATCGTGTTCTTCATGGCAATGGTGATGGTGTGCGTGTTCATGCACATGTCCGCATTCCGGGCAGATTTCCTCTTCCAGGAGCAACTCTTCTTCCAGAGATTTGCTGTGCTCCATTGTCTCCAGAAGCTTCTCTCCTGACAACTGCTCGATTGGAGTTGTGATGATCGGAGCCTTTTCATTTAACTTGCGAAGCAGCGCAACACTTTCTTCCACTTTCTCTGGTTTTGCCTTATCTGTACGACTTAAGATGATCGCACCTGCATATTCGATCTGATTGCTGAAAAATTCTCCGAAATTCTTCTTATATAATCTGCATTTTGTCACGTCTACAACTGTTGTAAAACTGTTCAGCTCCGCTTCGATCTCATCCTGCACATCCTGCACTGCTTTGATCACGTCAGAAAGTTTTCCAACACCGGATGGCTCGATCAGAATCCGATCCGGATGATACGTATCTACCACTTCTTTTAAGGATTTTCCAAAGTCTCCGACTAACGAACAGCAGATACATCCGGAATTCATCTCCCTGATTTCAATTCCCGCTTCCTTAAGAAATCCTCCGTCAATCCCGATCTCTCCGAATTCGTTCTCGATAAGCACAACCTGTTCTCCCGAAAATGCTTCTTTGAGCATCTTTTTAATAAATGTTGTTTTTCCAGCTCCTAAAAATCCGGAAATAATATCAATCTTTGTCATGTTCATTCTCTCCTTTTTATTTTAAATCCAGCTCGATCGGACAATGGTCTGATCCCATAACATCTGTCAGGATCTTCGCATCCGCAAGCCGGTCCTTCAAACATTCTGAAACGCAAAAATAATCGATCCTCCACCCTGCATTCTTTGCTCTGGCACTGAACCGGTAAGACCACCAGGAATAAATCCCTTCCTGATCCGGATAGAAATACCGGAATGTATCAATAAATCCCGCATTTAACATCTCGGTAAACTTTCCTCTTTCTTCATCCGTAAATCCGGCGTTTTTCCGGTTCGTCTTCGGATTTTTCAAGTCAATTTCTTTGTGTGCCACGTTCAGATCACCACAGAAAATCACAGGCTTCTCCTCTTCCAGTTTCTTCAAATACGCCAGAAAATCAGATTCCCACTTCATGCGGTAATCCAGTCTGGCAAGCTCGTTCTGAGAATTCGGCGTGTACACAGTCACAAAATAAAATTCTTCAAATTCCAGTGTAATAACACGACCTTCCTGATCGTGCTCCTCGATTCCGATTCCATAAGTCACATTTAATGGTTTCTTTTTTGTAAATACAGCCGTTCCGGAATATCCTTTTTTCACGGCATAATTCCAGTACTGCTCATACCCTTCCAGATCCAGCTCAATCTGACCTGCCTGCAGCTTTGTCTCCTGCAGACAGAAAATATCTGCATCTGCTTCCCGAAAGAATCCATAAAGCCCTTTTGCATACAGGCGCGGATTCCATTTACATTCCATGATATCAGCTTCATAAATCCTCCTGTTTTCTTTAGAAAAACCCAAAAAGGGACCGTCTACTTTCGTACCCGCCCCCAATCTAATAATACACTTCTTTTAATGTCAGCCCTCTTGCAGGTGCAAGAAATCCGGCATCTGCCCTGTCTCTGCCTGCCAGTGCAGCCTTTACCGATTCCGGCGTTCTTCTTCCGTCTCCTACTTCCAACAGAGTTCCTGTCAGGATCCTCACCATATGATACATAAAACCGCTGCCCCGGTATTCGATCCTCAACTTGTCCCCCTGTACCTCCACGATTATAGCATAAATTGTGCGAATTGTGGACTTTTCCTCCTTTTTGTCCGTAAATGCGGCAAAATCATACCGTCCAATCAGATCATCCGCTGCTCTTTGCATCGCCTCTATATTCAGCTCTTTCGGATAATGATAGGTATACTTTCGCATAAACACATCTGGTTTTTCCCGCATATCGATCCAGTATTCATAACATTTTCCAACTGCACTGAGTCTCGCGTGAAATCCGTTCTTTACCAGTTCCATTTCGATCACCCGGATATCCAAAGGAAGCAGCCGGTTCATATTTTGTAAAAACTCAGACTCCTGTACTTTTCCGCGCAAAATCACACTGGCCGTCTGCCCCTTCGCATGGACACCGCCGTCTGTGCGTCCTGATCCCTGTACTTCCACCGGATATCCTGCCGACTCAGATGCCGCCTGTTCTAAAAGCCCCTGGATCGTCTTGTCTGTATTGCTCTGTCTCTGCCAGCCCTGATACCGGCTTCCATCATAAGCGATCGTCAATTTATAGGTTCGCATACGGCTACTCCAGGATCTTCTTCAGTTCGGACATAAATGTGTTCACATCCTTAAACTCTCTGTATACAGATGCAAAACGGACATATGCGACCGCATCCAGATCTTTGAGACGGTCCATCACGATCTCCCCGATCAATTTACTTGGGATCTCTTTGTCCTCTCTTTTAAATATCTGGAGCTCGATATCATCGATCGTCTGCTGGATCTGCTGTGCTGAAACAGGACGCTTATAACATGCCCGCAAAACTCCGGCTTCAATCTTAGATCTGTCATACTGCTCTCTGTTATTGTCTTTTTTGATCACGATCAGGGGAATCGTCTCTACTTTCTCATAAGTTGTAAAGCGTTTCCCGCATTCATCGCAGGATCTTCTTCTTCGGATGGCGTTGTTGTCTTCCGCCGGTCTGGAATCGATCACCCGCGTATCCGGATGACCACAATACGGACATTTCATACTCATTTCCGCCTTTCTTTTTCCTTTGCATTTGGTTTCTTTTCCCCATTATAACCAACATCTAGTACTTTTGCAAAAACTTTTCTTCACAGATTTCCACCAAAATGATATCCGGCCCGATTTTTTTAATACAACCGAACGGAATCACATATTCTCCGTCACTGCCAAGTATCCCGCAAATCTTCCCGGGAACCGGAATAATGATCGCCAGAACCTTTCCATCGCAGACATCAATATCCACATCCACCACACAGCCAAGTCTTCTGCAGTTACATATATTGATTACTTCTTTCTCTCTCAGTTCACAGAGCCTCACACCTCACACCCGCTTCCCGAAATCCGTTCTGCCGCTATAAAAAGCGCCTGCATACAGCAGCAGCCTTCTTACTGTTACTATATGCAGGCACCTTCTCTTTGTGAAATGCTCTGTCTGAAACAATTTCTATTTTGCCATTACCTTTTCACTTTCAAATGCTTTTGCGATTACCGTGATCAGTATCATTCCCAGGATCAATGTCTCTGCCAGTGTCACCGCATACTGCATCACACTCACATCTCCTGTAAGAATTCCCTGTAACGCCAGCGCTGTATTAAACACCGGTACTGCATAATACCAGCTTTCAATATTCTGCGTCGTAAACATTGTCGCAATCCCCAAAATCAGGATCAGCATATAAACCGGCATAATATAGCTGTTTGCCTCTTTTGTATCTTTTGCAAAGACAGAAATCAGAACGATGATTCCGGAATACAGGAATGCAATCGCAATCAGCAAAAATGCCATCATCAGCACCTGCCCGACTTCCAGACTCAGTCCCAGACCTTCACTTCCGTAGGCCCCCATCATCTGTGGCAGGAAGCCTACCATAACCGCAACATATACAACCGAACTGATTCCTGAAATGATCATCAGCGCAAATACTTTTCCGAGTACGATCGAGCTTCTTTTGATCGGCGCTACCAGCATACTTGCCATGGTACCGCGCTCTTTTTCTCCTGCCACCATATCGGTTCCCAGTCCCATTGCTCCCGCAAAAAGTAAGATCGTCACAAAATACGGAAGCATCATGCCAAGTGCTTTGCCGCCGGCTTTCTGTTCATCCTGGATTACCATGTCCGGATTGTCTGAATTCACCGTAAATACTGTCAAAGACTGCATATCTCCGACACGCTCTGACAACAGTGCCTGCCGGTAAACCTCCAGACATCCGCCTGCCACACCTTCATAGGCAGCCTGCGAATACTCTTCGGACGGATTGTAATAAACTTTGATCTGAGGAATCTCATCCCCTGTCTTATAAACTTCTATCTGCTCCAGAAAATCCTGCGGAAAAGCAATCCACAAATCGGCTGATCCATCTCTGATTTCCTCTGTCACTTTCTGTTCGTCATCCACCGTGCGCAGATCCATCTTCTCATTATACGCCTTCAAGTACTGCTCCACACCCTCCGGGGCATTCTGCAGATAAACAATGGGCGCATGAGATTTGACATCATTCTCCAAATTTTTCGAAAAACTGGTCATTACATTCATTACGACCACCATGATGATCGCCGGCAGAAGAAATACAGAAAATAACATCTTTCTGTCTGTCAGCACTCTGGATAATTCTTTTTTACAGATCAATCGAATCTCACGCATCTTCCCCGCCTCCTTTTACCTGACTGTACAATTCAAAAAACGCATCCTCCAGATCTTCTGTCTGTGTCTCTCTTAAGATATCCTCCAGATGCCCTTCCATCACTTTCCTTCCGTCAATGATCACTCCGATCCGGTCACACAGCTTCTCTGCCTCTGACATGATATGTGTAGAAATAATGACCAGCTTTCCCTCCTCTTTCAGGCGCTTCAGATAGTCTGTCACACTCCTTGCCGTCACGACATCCAGACCGTTTGTCGGTTCATCAAAAATAACAATATCCGGATCATGTACCAGGCTGACTGCGATTGCAGCCTTCTGCCCCATTCCGGTTGACAGCTCTTTCATCTTTTTGTGCGCAAAATCCTTGATCCCAAAATAAGTAAACAGTTCCTCTTTTCGTTCTTTGAGCTTCTCCGGCTTCACTCCATGGATCTTCCCGAAAAAGTCAAACATATAATCCGGGGAAAACTGTGGATCCAGCTTGATATCTCCGGTCAGAAATCCGATCTTTTCCCGCACTTTCTCCGGCTCTTTGCGCACCTCATGCCCATCTACATAAATCTCGCCCTTTGTCGGCTTGATGATCGTGGAAATACAGCGCAGCGTAGTCGTCTTCCCTGCTCCATTGGGTCCCAAAAGGCCATAAATCTCACCTTTTTTCGCAGTCAGCGTAAGAGCATTGACTGCCGTCTTGATCGGATTTGTGGTTCTGGATTCTTTCATCTGCTTTTTATTCAACTTATACGTCTTTGTCAGATTCTTAATCTCAATCATACTTTTCCTCCCGGCTGTGCCTGGTGTGCTGTACACCTGTCGTATTATTGTATTATTTTCTTAATACAGCTATTATATTTCTTTTCCCTGTACCCGTCAATAGATTTTTTATAATCTGCCCTTTCCTTACAAGATAAAATCTATTACAATAAATGCAAAAAGATAGATAGGAGATTTCATCTGTATGAGAGAAAGTATTTTATTATTCCATATATCAGACAAAGAAGTAAAAAAGAAAGTGGAACGTGCACTGCTTCCGCTTCGTGTGCGTCTCCGCCACATTACACTCAAAGATTACAGCCAGCCTCTCGGTGTACTTGCAGGGCTGCCGGACATGACACCTTCTGAAGAAATTTATGACGGAGAAGAGCTCTCCGATACAATGATCGTATTCTGCGGACTTTCCAACCAGAAGCTGGATCAGGCGCTTCTTGCTTTGAAAAAAAGCGGTGCGGGACCGTTTCCGTACAAAGCGATCCTCACACCGACCAATCAGCACTGGCTCGCAAAAGACTGTCTTGCAGAATTAAAACGCGAGCATGAATATATGACCGCCCGGGGAAATGCATGATCTCCCCGGGCTTTTTTCTAAGACGCAAACTGGCTTTCATACAGATTTTTATAAAATCCGCCTTTTTCTAACAACTCCTCATGACTGCCCTGTTCAATAATATTTCCATCCTTCATCACAAGGATCACATCTGCCTCCCGAATAGTAGAAAGCCGATGTGCCACAATAAAGCTGGTACGTCCCCTCATCATACTCTGAAACGCTTCCTGAATCTTCATTTCTGTACGGGTATCGATCGAAGAGGTTGCCTCGTCCAGAATCAACATATCCGGAATTCTGAGCATAACTCTGGCAATACACAAAAGCTGCTTCTGCCCCTGTGACAGGTTTCCGCCCTCTTCTTGAATCAGCGTATCATACCCCTGCTCCATTCTCCGGATAAACCCATGCGCATGAGCCGCCTTTGCCGCCGCAATGATTTCTTCCCTTGTGGCATCTTCTTTTCCATACGCAATATTCTCTGCGATCGTTCCTGCTTTCAGCCAGGTCTCCTGCAGAACCATTCCAAAGTTGGCCCGCAAACTGTCTCTTGTAATATTCTGAATTCCGGTATTGCCGACACGGATCTCTCCACTTTGAATATCATAAAAACGCATCAGAAGATTGATCAGCGTCGTCTTTCCGCATCCCGTCGGTCCTACAATCGCAATTTTCTGACCCGGCTTTACATTCAGGTTCAGATCCTGTAAAAGCTTAATCTCCGGATTATAAGAAAAACTGACATGTTCCAGTGTCATACTGCCGTCTGGATTTTTCAGTTCGATCGCCGATGCCGCATCCGGCTCTTCCGGTTGTTCCTCAATAAAGTCAAATACCCGCCGTGCGCATGCCAGTGCATTCTGAAGCTCTGTGACCACACTTGAGATTTCGTTAAACGGCTTTGTATACTGGTTTGCATAGCTTAAAAAGCAAGACAGCTGCCCCACCGTGATCCCGCCTCCGATTGCGGTAAACGCACCTGCAATACTAACCCCTGTATACACCAGTCCGTTGACAAACCGGGTACTCGGATTCGTAATGGACGAAAAGAAAATCGCCTGCAGGCTGACTTTCTGGAGCTTTTTGTTGATCGTATCAAACCTCTCCACTGCCCGGTCACCGTATCCAAATGCCTGCACAACCTTCTGATTTCCCACCATTTCATCGACAAGGGATGTCATCTGTGCTCTGGTCTCTGACTGTGCTTTAAAAAACACATAGGTTCTCTTCGCAATAAAGCTTGCCACAAACAAAGATACCGGCGTGATCAGGATTACAACCAACGCAATCTTCACATTGATCAGGAGCATAAATACCAGGGTTCCCAAAATCGTCACCACACCGGTAAAGAACTGAGTAAATCCCATGAGGAGTCCATCCGAAAACTGCTCCACATCGGTGATGATCCGACTGATGGTCTCTCCATATGCATGGCTGTCTACATATTTCAGAGGAAGCTTCTGCAACTTTGCAAATGCCTTTGTACGGACATCCTTAACTACCCGATACGTAATGTGGTTGTTGCACAGATTCATCAGCCACTGCGCAGCGCTTGTTATAACAATAATCCCTGCCAGCCTGAACAGAATCCTGCCGATCACGTCAAAATCCACACTTCCTTTTCCAATAATCAGATCCACAGCATTACCGATCAGAATCGGAGCATACAATGTCAGCAACGCAGAAATACCCGCAAATACGAATGATAGCATCAAAAAATGCAGATAGGGCCGAATCAGCCAGAGTATCTTTTTCCATACACTTTTTTTCTTTTTATGCATACTGAACCCCCTCCTCTTTCGAAAACTGAGACCGACAGATTTCCTGATAGACACCGCACGCTCCAAGCAGCTCTTCATGATTGCCGTATCCCACCATCTTTCCGTCATCCAATACCAGGATCTTATCGGCATGCATGACAGAGGATGCTCTCTGCGATACCAGAAATACGGTCATATTTTCCGTATCCTGGGACAATGCTTTTCGAAGTGCCGCATCTGTAGCGAAATCAAGCGCAGATGCACTGTCATCCAGAATCAGTATCTGTGGATTTTTCACCAGTGCTCTTGCGATCGTCAGCCTCTGTCTCTGCCCTCCCGACAGGTTTTTTCCGCCTTCACTGACAGGAGCATTCAGCCTTCCCGGCTTCTCCTCCACAAACTCCAAAGCCTGTGCGGTTTTTAATGCTGCATACATCTCCTGTTCAGATGCCTGCTCATTTCCCATTTGAAGATTACTCTTTATGGTACCGGAAAACAGCACTGCCTTCTGCGGAACCACTCCGATCTGTTTTCGCAGAGCCTCTGTCCGGTATTTTGAAATCTCCAGTCCATCGATTTCGGCTTTTCCCTCTGTCACATCATAAAACCGGGGAATGAGATTGACCAGAGTTGTCTTGCCGGAACCTGTCCCTCCAATGATTCCAATCGTCTCTCCTGCTTTCGCGGTAAAAGAAATATCCTCCAGCGCCGACTCCTGACTGCCCGGATAGCAGAATGTCACGTGTTCCATCTTTACTTTCACGGCTTCCGCTTTCGCCTCTGCTTTCTCCCACTCTCCGTCCACAAGCTCGGATCTGAGTGCAAACACCTCATTCAGACGGGCTGCAGATGCTACTGCTTTTGTAAAGGAAACAATCAGATTCGCCAGCGCCACCAGCGCCAGAAGAATCTGGGACATATAATTGACCAGGGCGATTACCTCTCCCTGTGTCAGCAGCCCTTCATATACCTGTCCGCCCCCATACCAGACAACCGCAATAATCCCGGCGTTGACGATAATATATGTCATCGGATTCAACAGCGCTGAAATCCGTCCGGTCAGAAACTGTAGCTTCATCAGTATCTCACTCTTTGTATCAAACTCTTCCTGCTCTTTCTTCTGTGTACAAAACGCACGGATCACACGGATTCCCGCCAGATTTTCTCTGGTAGAGACAAGCACCTGATCCAGTGCTTTCTGTACTTTTTTATACAGCGGGATCGTCACGATCATAATACCGTAGATCACAAGCGCCAGAAGCGGAACTGTCACGACAAAGATCAATGCGGTCTTTACATTGATCGTAAATGCCATGACCATTGCACCTACCACAATAAACGGCGATCGCAGGAACAGACGAAGCACCAGATTGACACCGGACTGTACCTGATTGATATCACTTGTGATCCTGACAACCAGCGTGGCGCTGCCAGCCTTATCTACTGCCGCATAAGAAAGCTGTTCAATGTGGCAGAACAGATCATGCCGAAGTTCTGTTCCGAAACCGACAGCTGCTTTTGCCGCAAAATACTGCGCCAGCAGGGAACACAAAAGTCCCATTACACCAAACGCCACCAGCAATGCCGCCATCTTCCAGATATACGGGATATCCCGGTTCTGAATTCCGATATCAACAATTCTTGCAGTGACTAATGGCACAATCAATTCAAATACCGCCTCTAAAAGTTTAAACAGCGGTCCGATAATACTTTCCTTTTTATAGTTTTTCAAATAAGGAATCAATTTTCTCAACTTTTCATCCTCCTTGTTCTATGGTTGCTGTTCACAGCAATCTAAATTTTAGCAGATTTCAGGTTCTGTTGACAAGGTGCAAATCTTCTTTGACAGTCTGCCGTGAAGCAACTATAATAGGTCTATCATCAGAATCGGAGGAATCCTGTTATGTGGACAAGAAAACATCTGAAACATCAGGCAAAAAAATCACTAAAGAGCAACTATCAGAAAATGGTATCTGTCTGTTTTCTGATCGCATTTTTAACGACCTCATTTGCATCTTCCACTTTTATTTTCCGGCAGTTTCGCCCGGGACTGCAAACAATTTTTGTTCAGACACATATGAATTTTCCAGATGCCTCCAATTCCTCGATCGCAACAGACACGCTGCAGCACGTATTTCAGATTTCGTTTTCCGGTGCACCACTGGCAACTCTGTTCGAACACATCCTCAATATATATACCAGTGGAAG
>OAVJ01001388.1_pt1 | contig 10029 bp, 9 predicted proteins | sample 1516901 | NCBI WGS metagenome assembly OAVJ01 (sample SAMEA2580073, study PRJEB22360) | human gut metagenome | biome: human gut; feature: human-associated habitat; material: faeces | place: Denmark | collected 2008/2010 | reverse complement strand
TGGCTTCCTCTGCCCCCCTTTTTTTTTCCTCATGCCCGCCATATTCCCTCTACTCTATCCATTTGCCACATGGATAGGCTTCAAAATATCCTACAAGCAGATAGACGTAAAAGAGCGTGTGGTCTACAAGCACAAATAAAATCAAGCCTGCCGTATCAGTCCGATACGACAGGCTTTTATCTTTTTTATCGAAAAAACTCAGTTCTCCACTATACATTAAACTATTTCATTACTGAAAATCTATCTCTATATCTTTTAGCGTCACATAGTTTACTCCATTGCAGTTTTTATCGCTTGCAGTGTTTGCGATAAGCGTTATCTTTGCCGTGCCTTTCACGTAGTCGGCACCAATATCCGTCTTGTTGTCATACGTGTAGCTCTCTCCGGCTTTGAGCAAAGTGTTCATGGTGTTTCTGTCGCCATTTTCGCCATAGCTCGTGGAATTGCCCTTACTGTCCTCTGTGGTGATATACTGGTCAGTCGTGAAGTCAAGCGCCATGTCCTTGTCCCAGTTGTTTGTGTAGGTAATATGGCTTATGAACTCGCCTCCGCTTACCTCATAGGAGTATTTCGCCGTGAGCCTGCCGTCCTTTGTTGTAAAGGTATTGTCCCCAACGTCCTCAAAATAGTCGATATATCCAATATCAACTTCGTCAGCCATATCAGAATCGTCCTTGGCGACAGAAGTCACTGCTTTCTCACTAGGGTCAACATCGTCAGCGACCTCAGCGTTTTTCTTTTCGTCAGTGTATTCGCAGTTCTCATTGAGCCAGTTTTCAAGCTTTTCTGCCTTTTCACCGCCTATATCAAATTTTAATATATCTCCTGCAAAAAGCTGAACATACAGATCTCCGTTAGCAGTAAAATAAGCCGTACCGTTGACGTCAAGTCTTTCTACATAGAAGCTTATTGTTATTCCGCCCTCAATGTAATATTCATCATCATTTGTTACCGACAAATTAATATCAGGGTCGCTCTCATAAGCGTCTCCCTCATAGACCGCATTGTATGAACCATTATCGTCCTTTAACAGGTCAAGCAGCTTTGAGATGTCGGTATTAGTATACTTTCTGAGCCTGCCCATTCCTGCGTCATTGTAAGCATAGTCCACACGAGCCGTTTTTTCAAGACTTACGTCATTTATTATGTCATCAAGGGTCATATCGGTCTTGCAATCAGGTGAGTATTTCCAATCATCATACCACGCCACAGAGCCGTCATCAAAGACCACCGCCAGATAAACGCTTGGTGACAAGTCCTTTATTGAATAAATATCCGCTTTTGTTGTTTCCTTTTTGTTTGTCTCATAGTTTTCCGTTTCAAGAGTCATGGTGGTGAGCTTGCTGTCAAGAAAAGACTTATCAACATGTCCCATTGAAACATATTCCACATCGTTATATTCAAACGTCTCATATTTTGCATTCATTGCATATTCGTCCCAAGGAACTCTATATGACACTGTTGCTTCCTCGTCTGCCATCTGCTGGTCAGCCGCAGACTTTGCCTTTATATCTTTGTCCGATCTGCCTGCAAACATCATAACACCCGTCGCCGCAGCGATAACACCGCAAGCCGCCACAGCCGCCCACTTTGTCCATATGTTTTTTATCTTTACGCCGCTGCCGCTCTGTCTGCATTCTTCAATGTAATGCTCGTCAGCATTTTCCAAAGCCTTGAAAATATCCTCTCCTGTTGTTTTCATAAAAGAACTCCCTCCTTTTCAAGCAAAGCCTTTAACTTATTTCTGCTTCTGAAAAGGCTCGCCTTAACTGTGTTCAGGTTCATAGCATACTTTTTTGATATCTCTTTTATAGGCGTTGCAAACCAGTATCGCTGGAGAAATATATTTCTGTCTCTCTCCTGCAACTCACCAAGAAATTCGTTTATAAGCCCCTCAAGATGTCTGCCGTCGCAAAGACTCTCGGTGGTGTCCTTGTCAGGTATGCACTCGTCAAGCTCCTCCAAGACCGCCGCTATCTCACCTTTTCCACGCTTTGCGGCCTTGGACGCGCGATATCTGTCAAATGCGATATTTCTTGTTATCCGCCCGAAAAATGCCGACAGCATTCTGGGTTTCTGTGGCGGAATGGAGTTCCATGCCCTGAGCCAAGTTTCGTTAACGCACTCCTCCGTGTCCTCCCTGACTCCGAGAGTCTTATATTGTACCCCACAAAAAAACAGTATCCGCCGTATTTTATATCCGATTGTGAAATAGCCTGCTGATCTCTGCTTTCATAAAGCTCAATTATCCTGCTGTCCTCCATTTTTCCGCCCCCTTACATTTAAGCAACACCTCACAAGGCACGCCTAACTTCATTGAAAGTCCTTTCATCTATAATGACGAGATATCCGCCAAAAGGTTTTATGAAAACATAATATAATTATAACATATGATAAAAAATTATGCAACACAAAAACGACGTCCCACATCACTATGGAAACGCCGTTTATATGAAGAATGATTTTATGACAACTCGTTAAGAAGATCCATGTACAATTCGTTGTAATCTGTTCTGTTGTCTTTCAGGAAAGCGATAGCCGCACGAGGGTGGCGGTTGAGCGCACCTGTGAGCATATAAGGCAAGTCATATCCCCACTGTGAACCCTTTGCCCTCTCCTCAGCAACGTACTTTTCAACAAATTTCAGTGTAGGAGTAAGCTTGTAGTTAGGGTTTCTCAGGAAGCTGAGCATCTGCTCCATGAAGCAGTTTCCTGCACCTCTGCCCATTCCGCTCATTGTGGCATCAGCAAAGCTTGCGCCGTGAGAAATGCTCTCGATAGTGTTTGCAAAAGCGAGCTGTTGGTTGTTGTGCATATGAACGCCCACCTTTTTGCCGCTAGCCTCAGCCACCTCGCAATACTGCGCAGTAAGTCTTCTCACCTGCTCTGGGAAAAGTGAGCCGTAGCTGTCAACAAGATAAATAACGTCAACAGGGCTTTTTGCCACAAGATCAAGAGCCTGTGCGATATCGTCCTCACGGCTTGCAGAAACAGCCATGATGTTGATAGTAGTTTCATAGCCCATATCGTGACAGTAATTTATCATCTCCAGCGCACCAGGCATCTGATGAGTATATGTTGCGATCCTTATCATGTCGATAACGCTCTCGCTCTTTGGCAGGATATCTTTCTTGAAATCACATCTGCCAACGTCAGCCATAACAGAAAGCTTCAGAGGGCTGTCATTCTCACCAACGATAGCTCTGATATCCTCCTCATCACAGAACTTCCACTTACCGAACCCATTGACGTCAAAAAGCTCCTTAGAAGCCTTGTAGCCGAACTCCATGTATTCAACGCCTGATTTTATGTTAGTTTTATAGAGTTCTTTTACAAACTCGTCTGAAAATCCAAAATTATTTACAAGTCCTCCGTCACGGATAGTTGCGTCCAGAAGCTTTATATCAGGACGATATGACATAAGGTCACCTTTCTGATTTATTGTCTTTGCCTGATTTGCCATTGTGATTACTTCCTTTCCAAAAGCAGGTACTTATCACGCCTGTATAAAATTTATCACTTTAAAGGTTTTATGCTTTTAAGCTTTTATGTATTAAAGTATAGCACTATTTTTCTTCCCTGTCAATAGCCCCAAAGCCCTTTAAACACATTTTTTACATTTTAATAATATTTCCCTCCACAAAGCCTGAACTTTTGTACATTTCCAACTATCAAAACGATGCAGTATTGTGAAAAGTGCTGAAAAATATCCACGCTCCTTGACAAATCAGACTTATAGTTGTATACTCTAAGTGTACTACAACAGATAATACAGTTAGTACAGCAGAACAAATGAAACGAAACAACAAAATCGAAAGGAGGTATTCAAGGTGATAACGCTTGATCTTACAGGAAGAGCACCTATCTACGAACAGATATGCAGCCAGTTCTCAAGCCTTATATCAAAAGGCGTGCTGAAAGAAAACGATAAGCTGCCAAGCTCAAGAATGTTGGCAAAGGAACTGGGTCTGAATCCAAACACAGTCGCCAAAGCCTACAGCAGACTTGAGCATGACGATATAATCTATTCTGTAGCAGGAAAAGGCTGCTTTGTGGCAAAGCAGAAAGGCTCTATAGAGAAAAAATTGCTGGAAGAATTTAAGCTCCATGCCGCCGCCGCAATGCAGGCAGGCATAAGCCTTGGATCGCTTACCTCCGTCCTTGAAGAACTGGCGGAGGAACAGAAAGAAAGGAGTGACAAAGAATGATAGAAATAAAAGACCTGTCACTTACATTCAAAAACGCAGACGAAGATCACGAGGCACTGAAAGCCGTCACCCTGGATATCCCCGAGGGCTGCATATACGGCTTTGTAGGCTCGAACGGTGCAGGTAAATCCACCCTACTGCGTGTTATAAGCGGGATCTACCGCCCCGACAGCGGTAGCGTCACCATTGACGAAACAGAGGTCTATGACCGGCCGCAGGCTAAGGAGAACATCTTCTTTGTGAGCGACGAAACGGTGCAGTTTTCAAGACTGACAGTGAATGACCTGAAAAGCTTTTACCAAAGCAGCTACCCGACCTTTGACGACAAGGTGTTCGATGACCTTATTTCAAAGCTTGACCTGCCACGGAAGAAACCGCTGTCCCAGTTTTCAAAGGGCATGAAAAGGCAGGCTATCGTTGCGGCTGCACTTGCCAGCCGAACAAAGTATATCCTCCTTGACGAAGCCTTTGACGGCCTTGACCCTACCATGCGCAGACTTATCCGCACCATGATAGTTGACGATATTTTCGACCGTGGTGCGACCCTTATCGTGTCCTCCCACAACGTTACCGAAATAGGCGAGCTTTGCGACAAGGCAATGCTCCTACACAAAGGCGAAGTCATTTTCGCCAAGGATATCGACGACGTAAGAGAGGGCTTTGAAAAGGTGCAGATAGCCTTACCTGAGGGCGAGCTTGACCGCTCCGCCATAGAAAACGCAGGCGTCGAAGTACTCAGTTTCAGAAACCTTGGAAGAGTTTCCACCGTGGTGGCAAAGGGCGAAAAAGCGGATATCACCGCAAAGCTTTCCGCTATCTCCCCTGCCGTTCTGGAGCTTGTCCCTCTCACACTTGAAGAGATTTTCATTTACGAAATGGAGGTGCGTGGATATGCTGTCAGCAGCGAAGAGGATAAGTAGGACCTCAAACCGTGATCTTAAAGCGAACAGTTTGTTTTTTATAATCACAAATCTGGTGCTTTTTGTAAATTACATTGTGCAGATGTCCATACGGAATTTTATTACTTACTACAATGAAAGCATAACGAACTACTATCAGGGCTATGTCATTGCATACATTGGCGTTGCCGCTGTCGCACTGTGCGGAGTTTTCACTGTGTTCGCTCTTTTCCATGAGAGCTACAGCAAAAGTCACGCAGACCTTGCCTACTCACTGCCCGCAGGTGCAAAGGAACGCTTTTTCTCAAAGTTTTGCACACTTGTAAAGCTGCACATCTTGCCTGTAGTTTTTTGGAACATCATTCAGTTTATTTCCACTATCATAACCACCGATCTATCTTTGAAGATACTTTCAAGGTATGCCGCAGTGCTGTTTCTCACTGAGCTTTCTACCTGCCTGTTCGTTGACCTTGTTGTGATACTGTGTCTTGTCTGCTGCGGCAGGCTTGCGGAGGTCATATACACAGCTGTGATAATAACAGCCTGTGAGGCGATACTGCCAAGGTGCATAGTTCTTTCATCTATCAGCATTTTCTCAACACGAGGCAGTGATGATATTGAAATCATTACAGATAAGTGGTTTGCGTGGAGTGCATTTCCTGCTTATCTTATGGATAACGGCTATTCAAACGCACTGGTTTTAATGCTCATGGGCCGCTCGCCGCCTTTCTTTACGAATTCGCTGCTTTCGGCAGCACTCATATGCCTGCTGTATTTCATCTACAAAAAGCGTGACGGCAGAGCCACAGGCAAGCCATTTGTATTCACCGCTTTTCGTGAGATAGTTCTTATCCTCGGCATTGTGACCGTGACGACCTACGTTCTTTCCGATCCTGACAACATAGTTCTGCTGCCAGTGGTGCTACTGAGCTACCTTCTTATAAGGATATTCTCTGCAAAGAGCACCTTGACAATAGCGAAATTCGTAAAATGGATAGCAGTCTTTGCTGTATATATGATCATGATATTTGCCTTTAACTTCATTTCATATCTTTGCGACGGTTTCGCTGGCAAGCCTGACCTGTCAGTGCTCACCGACTATGACGACGTTTGGGTGTGGGTGCAGACAGACGAAGATATAATGACCTATACCTCAAGCTACAAAAACCCAGAAGGCAGAAAAACTCTCACTAAAGAGCAGGCTGAGCAGCTTACAGACATTTACATTAAAGCTCTGGACAGCCGTGAAAAGAGCTTTAGCGATTATATCGACTGTCTGAAAAACCGCAACCTTGCAGGCAACTTCGCCTCCATAACTTTATACACCCGTAATTCGGACGATATTTACAGCGACAATAACAGCATCATTGATGTGATCGACATTGACGTCAGGCTGACAAAGAACAGTACCGAGCAGGTGGCAGAGGAAATAAAAGCCCTTGATTTCATTTCACCGGAACAAATATCCTATCTTGAAACGAAAGAATACTATGACTAACAAAACCCCCTCCGAGCCAAGCTCCGAGGGGGTTTTATCTTTCTGTTCTCTATTAATCCATGACCGCATTAGCAAGCATAAGCTTGATACGGTTCTCCTGATTGACCTTTGTCGCACCCGGGTCATAGTCGATTGCAACTATGTTTGCGTCCGGATAAGCCTGCTTGATAGTTCTTGACATACCCTTTGCAACAATATGGTTAGGCAGACAGCCGAACGGCTGAGTGCAGATTATGTTCTTTGTGCCTGTTTCTGCAAGAGCCGCCATTTCAGCAGTGATGAGCCAGCCCTCGCCCATTTTTACGCCCTGACTAATATACTTATCAGCACACTTTCTAAGGTGTTCAAAATCATGAGGCGGCTGGAAAATGCCCTGCTCGTTGATGACCTTTATCTGCTGCTTCTGGAACTTGTAAAGCACATCATAACCAATGCCGTACATAAGAGTGCGGCTGGTTTTCTTGTCATAAAGCTTCTCGTCATTGATAGCGTCCGACGCACAGTAAAGCACGAAGTCCAACAGTCCAGGCACGTTAGGCTCACAGCCCTCAGACAGCAGAAAATCGTTCAGGTGATTGTTCGCAAGAGGTGAATACTTAACGTATATCTCTCCCACGATACCTACCTTAGGCTTCTTCTCCTTTGTTCTGGGAAGCGCCGCAAAGTCTTTGAGCATAGCATTGTAAATGCTCTTTGTGTGCATATATCTGCTCGGGGTAGCAAACAGCTTTCCAAGCCTGTGCTGCCACCTTGCCAAAAGCTCGTCCGTAGAATTTTTCTCTATCTCGTAAGGCTTGCACTGATTGTACAAAAGCATGAGCATATCACCGTAAAGCACCGCATAAATAAGCTTCATTGCTATGGCAGGGGTGATATCTATGGAAGCGTCCTTTTCAAGTCCGCTGAAATTCAGCGACAGAACAGGCACTTCAGGGAACTGCGTTGACAGCGCCTTTCTTATAAGGTGGATATAGTTTGAAGCACGACAGCCGCCGCCCGTCTGTGACATAAGCAGAGCCGTGTGTTCAAGGTCATACTTGCCGCTTTTGAGAGCGTCCATAAACTGTCCGATAACAAGAAGTGCAGGATAGCAAGCGTCATTATGTGTGTTTTTAAGTCCCTCGTCTATAACGTTTCGTGAGCAGTTTTGCAAAAGCTCCATGTTATAGCCGTATTTTTTGTATATCGCCATGATAAGCTTGAAGTGTATAGGAAGCATATCAGGTATAAGTATAGTGTATTCCTCACGTCTTGACTTGTCAAAATAAGACCTTTTTACTCTGTCCGAGCCTGCGTGTTTTATCTCTTTTTCAGCCATTACATTGCCTCCTTGTCCATTTTCTTCTCAGCATTTGCGCTGGCTTCTTTTTCCTCCAGTGCCGCCGCCAAAGACCTGAGTCTTATCTTAGCCGCACCGAGATTCGTTATCTCGTCTATCTTTAGCTGAGTGTAAAGCTTGCCCTTTTCTTCAAGTATAGCTCTCACCTCATCAGTTGTAACAGCGTCGATACCACAGCCGAAGGATACCAGCTGAACGAGCTGCATATCATCATTTTCGCATACATACTCTGCCGCCCTGTAAAGCCTTGAGTGATAAGTCCACTGATTGAGTACGTCAAGTGCGGGTGTATCCACTTTCATCGCCACGCTGTCCTCGGTAATAACAGCAAAGCCAAGAGAAGCGATAAGCTTGTGTATGCCGTGGTTTATCTCAGGGTCGATGTGGTAAGGTCTGCCTGCCAGAACGATTATTTTCTGACCCTTCGCCCTTGCCTCAGCGATTATCTCCTGCGCCTTAGCCTCGATATCCCTATGGTATCTCACCTGCTCAGAATAAGCCTTGTTAAGCACTCCAAGCACCTGCTTTGCAGTGATGTTATACTTTGAAAGCGCTCTTGCCATTGCCTTTGCAACGTGCTTTTTGATGTTTATGTCAAGATAAGGCATGATGAAATTATCATCATTCAGCTTGTCATTGTTAGCCTTTAGAAGCTCAGGATAATAAGCAACAACAGGACAGTTATAGTGATTGTCCGACTGACCCTCGTCAGCATTGTAGCTCATGCAAGGATAGAAGATAAAGTCCACGCCCTTGTCAAGGAGGCTCTCTATATGACCGTGACAAAGCTTTGCAGGATAACATACCGTATCAGACGGAATAGTTTGCTGACCCTTGTAATATGTATCTCTCGTTGACTCCTCAGACAGCACCACCTCAAAGCCAAGGCTTGTGAGCAGTGTTGAGAAAAACGGCATAAGGTCATAATAAGACAGCGCAAGCGGCAGACCTACCTTTGCAATAGGCTTTGCAGGCTTGTTGTCAGCATAAGAGAGTATCTTGTTATACTTATACTCTATCATGTTTTCCGTTCTGTCGGTTATCTTTATGCCTGCACCCTTTTCACAGCGGTTTCCGGAAGTAAATCTTCTGCCGTCATTAAATCTAATTATAGTAAGGTTACAGTGCGCACCACAGCCACCGCACTGAACGGCTCTTGAATTGTAAGCAAATTCTTCAAGCTGAGCCTTTGTAAGAACGCCTGACTTGCCGTCCCTGCCCTGAGATTTTTCTTTTGCGAAAAGCGCACAGCCGAACGCACCCATAAGTCCCGCAATGGCAGGTCTTATAACGTTTCTGCCAAGCTCCATTTCAAATGACCTGAGCACAGCGTCGTTAAGGAACGTTCCGCCCTGAACGACTATATTCTTGCCAAGCTCGTCAATAGACTTGGCTCTTATTACCTTGTAAACTGCATTCTTGATGATAGACGAAGAAAGTCCTGCAGAGATATCCTCAACGGAAGCTCCGTCCTTTTGTGCCTGCTTTACAGATGAGTTCATGAACACTGTACATCTTGAGCCAAGCTCCACAGGAGCTTTTGCAAACAGACCGAGCCTTGCAAACTCTGCGATATCATATCCCATTGCACCTGCAAAAGTCTGAATGAACGAGCCACAGCCTGATGAACAAGCCTCGTTGAGCATAATGCTGTCGATAGCGTTGTTTTTTATCTTGAAGCACTTGATATCCTGTCCGCCGATGTCGATGATAAAATCAACGTCAGGGCAGAAATAAGCCGCCGCCTTATAGTGAGCAACAGTTTCAACTATACCATAGTCAACGCCCAGACCTGCCTTTATAAGATCCTCACCGTAGCCTGTTACCGCAGAAGCTTTTATGTTAAGCTCAGGGGTAGCAAGGCTGTAGATCTCCTCAAGCTTTGAAGCGATTATATCCAGCGGCTGACCCTTGTTTGAGCAGTAGTGCTGATAAAGAAGCTTTCCGTCAGGTGTGATAAGCACAAGCTTTGTGGTTGTCGAGCCTGCGTCTATGCCAAGATAAGCGTCGCCCCTGTAAGTTCTGATGTCTTCATATTTAAGGTCAGACTTCTTGTGTCTTTCCACGAAAGCATTATATTCCTCA
>OAVJ01001385.1_pt1 | contig 10072 bp, 5 predicted proteins | sample 1516901 | NCBI WGS metagenome assembly OAVJ01 (sample SAMEA2580073, study PRJEB22360) | human gut metagenome | biome: human gut; feature: human-associated habitat; material: faeces | place: Denmark | collected 2008/2010 | reverse complement strand
CAAGAAGGCCGAGGAAAAGCCTGCGAAGAAGAGCTCCGCCACGGACGGCAAGGGCTTCTACGTTCAGGTGCTCGCGACGAGCAGCGAGCGCAATGCCGAAAAGCTCGTCAGGGAGCTTTCCGCCAAGGGCTATCCGGCCTACAAGGTTTCGGTGAGCCAGAAGGCGGGCACGCTCTGGCGCGTGCGCGTGGGCAACTACGCGACCCGCGACGAGGCCCGCGGCGTTCAGGGTACGCTTGTGCTCGACGGCCACACGGGCCAGCTCATCGTCGGCAACAATCCCTAGGCGCCCGCCGGCTCGTAAACGCCTGAGGGGCGGGATATCCCGAACGCCCGCCCCCATTCCTGCTATAGTAACGGCTTCATCAATTCTGCAGCCTTTTTCAAGATGACTGAAATCGACTGGATCATCTGTGCCCTGCTCGTTCTTTCGACGGTGGTGGGCATCATGCGCGGCGTCATCCGCGAAGTGCTCTCGATCGTCGGCTGGGTGGCCGGCTTCATGCTGAGCATGAGCTTCGCGGGTGAAATCGCCGACCGCATTCCGCTCGATAGCATCGGCGGACTGCTGCGCGTGATCATTGCGGCCGTTCTGATTCTTGTGGCCTGCCTCTTCGTCGTCGGGCTCTTCGGCTTCATTCTGCGCAAGATGCTCGAGGTGGCTGCACTCACCTTCGAGGACCGCATCCTCGGCGCGGCATTCGGCTTCGTGCGCGGCATCATCGTTGTGGCCGCCTGCGTGTTCTTCTTCGGGCTGTCGCAGTCGCTCAGCTCAAGCCGCATGTGGCAGCAGTCCGTCATGATCGGACCTGCCGAGACCGTGATCGAGTGGTCGATGCCCTACATGCCCGAGTGGATTCGGGCGCTCAGAGGCACGAAGGTGACGGGATTGTGACGAATTTCATCAAGGGGACCTTGCACATGCATGGTCCCCTTGGTCGTTTTTAGACGACTTTTTTCTCTCAACTCTCCTCAATCACAGCCTGCCGCCGATCCCTCGTTGGTGCGGCACGGGCTAAAGGAAAAACAAGCATCATGTGCGGGATTATCGGCCTGATGTCCGACACGCCGGTCAACCAGCGTGTCTATGACGCGCTTCACCTCTTGCAACACCGCGGCCAGGACGCCGCCGGCATTGCGACACTCGACGGCCTTCAGTTTCACTTCTTCAAGGGGCTCGGCCTCGTGCGTGACGTCTTCCGTACGCGCAACATGCGCGACCTGACGGGCAGCATCGGCATCGGCCACGTCCGCTACCCGACTCAGGGCAACGCGACGTCGCCTGACGAATGCCAGCCCTTCTACGTGAACGCGCCGTTCGGCATTGCGTTCGCGCACAACGGCAACCTGACGAACGCGGACGACCTGCGCCGCGAACTCTACGACACGGACCGCCGCCACCTCAACACGACGAGCGACTCCGAGGTTCTTCTCAACGTGCTCGCCTCCGAGCTCTCCCGCGCCACGAGCGAGGGCCGTCGGCTGACGAAGACGGCCGTCTTCGACGCAGTTCGCGCGCTGCACCGCCGTGTTCGCGGCTCCTACGCCTGCGTCGCCGTGATCGCGGGCAAGGGCATGCTCGCCTTCCGCGATCCCTGCGGCATTCGTCCGATCTGCTGGGGCTCCAACAAGCTTGAGAACGGCTTCACGGAGTACATGGTGAGCTCCGAGTCCGTGACGATGATCGGCCTGGGCTTCAAGACCGAGCGTGACCTTAAGCCGGGCGAGGCCATGTGGATCGACCTCGAGGGCAACGTCTCGTTCTCGCAGTGCGCCGACGAGCCCTCGCTTCATCCGTGCGCCTTCGAGTTCGTCTACTTCGCCCGTCCCGACTCCACGATCGACGGCATCAACGTCTACGCCGCTCGCCTGCGTCTGGGCGAGATCCTCGCCGACCACGTGAGGGAGGCCGTCGACCTCAAGGACATCGACGTCGTGATGCCGATTCCCGACAGCGCCCGCCCGTGCGCCCAGCAGCTCGCCCAGGTGCTCGGACTGCCGTATCGCGAAGGCTTCATCAAGAACCGCTACATGGGCCGTACCTTCATCATGCCCGGCCAGACGGTCCGCAAGAAGAGCGTGCGCCAGAAGCTCAACGCCATGCCCGTCGAGTTCGAGGGCAAGAGCGTCCTGCTCGTCGACGACTCCATCGTGCGCGGCACGACCATGACCGAAATCGTGCGCATGGCCCGCGAGGCCGGCGCCGTCAAGGTCTTCGTGGCCTCGTCCGCCCCTCGCGTCATGTTCCCGAACGTCTACGGCATCGACATGCCGACGCGCTCCGAACTGCTCTGCGGCGACGGCAAGAGCGCCGAGGAGGTCGCGAAGATCCTCGGCGCCGACGCCGTGATCTACCCGCCCGTCGAGGACCTCAACAAGGTGCTCTGCGACATGAACCCGTCGGTCGAGTCCTTTGACTGCTCGTGCTTCGACGGCCGCTACGTCACGGGCGACATCACACCCGAATATCTTGACGCACTCGACGCGAAGGCCGCGGCCGCCAAGACCGCGGTGAAGGCGGGCGCCGACGACTGAAGCAGCCCGAGCCTGCGCTAAAATCGGCACGCATCCGGCACGCACGGAGCGTGCCGATTCTTTATGAAAAATACATTCAGGAGCTCCGATATGGACGATCGCAATTCCGAAGGCTTCTCGACCATCACTCCCGAGGAAGCCAGAGCCATGATGGACGACGGTGACGTCGTCATCCTCGACGTGCGCGAGCCCTCGGAGTTCGCCACGGGCCACGTGCCCGGCGCCATCAACGTTCCTCTGGGCGAAATCCGCATGGGCCGCACGCTTCCCGAGTGTCCCGATCTCGACAAGACCGTTCTCATCTACTGCCGCTCGGGCCGACGCAGCGACATCGGCGGCAGGATCATGGCGGCGAGCGGCTACCGCGACGTGCGCAACTTCCTGGGCGTCATCCAGTGGCCCTACGAACTCGTGCGCTGAACGCCGCCTTCGAGATCCAACAGCCCACTGCTCCGACTTCCGACATCTGGCATCGGGCAGTTGACATATAAAAATCTATATGCTGGAGTAAGGTTTTCTATAGTCGAGCCCCCTTTCCTCTGTTCCGTGCAGTCGGATCCAGGCCGCCGCATCTCCTGCAAGACGCTCTCGCTCTTGGGCGGCTCCTCACTCGGCGTCGCCAACTCGCTCGGTCTCGCCGATCTGATCATGGCGCCCGGTATGTTTCCTTGACGGCCTGTTCGGGCAGCGTCCTGCTCCAGATTTCGAAGTCCGTCAACCGGGTCCTCTGCTCCTTGCATGCCCACGACAGCCTCGGCGTCGATCTTTCTTGGAGGACAGTGGTTCCTTCCGGCTGTCGTTCTCTCCATGATCTGCTTCGTCGCGCAACCGCTCCTTATGCACAAGGACATGAACCTCGAGCTCAAGCGCACGCTCGAGCCCCGCGTCATGAGCCGTGAGGAACTCGCGAAAACAGGTACGGTACCTCGTCAGGAGATCATTGTCGCCATTGGCTTCATGCTCGCCAGCGTCGGCAGGGCATCTGCCTTCTCACAGGCTTCAACGCCAACGAGATCGGTCTCGGCCTCATTGCCTTCTCTTCGTCAAGCACCTTGAAAGGCCGCACAAAGACACTCACCTCTCGCTCTGGTACGCTCCATCGCCTGCTTCTCCACAATCAGATCTTCAACCTTTTTAGCGCATGCTGACTGTCTGACTGTCAACCTCAGGAGAGAACGTTTTTTTGGACAGCAGTGATGCGGAACAGCGATTTTTCACCGAACACTGTTGCAATGCAACAACAGACATCAAATAATTAAAATGATATGACAATCTTTGCGTATCGTTTAAAGTTTCAATAAAATTACTGTGCCGCAGTAGTCTTTGTGTGATTGGTTATTGTTGAACAAACTGGTATTAGGGTTTATCCCCCCCCCCTGAACACAAATCATCGAAACTGATCTCTGCGCAGTTTTCGCAAGAGAACCTTCGCATACGTTTTTCTAGAAGGAATAAATAAACATGAATTCGACATTCAAGGTTGTGTTCAACAAGGCGCGCGGCGCCTTGATGGTTGTGAACGAGGTGACCTCGTCTGTTCAGGGCAAGGGCACGAAGACGGTTGTGGCCGCTGCCGTCGCCGCGATGATTGCCGGCGTCTCCGGTTCCGCCATGGCCACTGAAACTGATACCGAAATCAAGGCGACGGATACGGCGCTGAAGGCCACTTTCACGAAGGCAAAGAAGCAAACTGATGTGGCGAGCTCTCTCATTGGAACTTCGGGTGACAAGCTGGCCCTCAAGAACGTTAACAACAAGGATATGTACGCCGCCGGCAGTCTTGATCTGACCGCTTCCAACAAGGACAATGTCGTCACGCTCAAGAACGGCAGCGTCAGCAATTTCTCTGGCAAGGTTATCAGCCAAGATCATTTCGGTGCGGTTGTTACCGCCACCACGGGCACGCTGAAGATTGACAACGTCACGTTCGAAAACAACAAGTTTGACGAAGTCAAGACTGGCGATAAGCAACACAACGGCACCCGCGGCATTATTCGTGCGGCAGGTGCAAATCTCGAAGTTGCCAAGTCCACCTTTGCTGGCAATGAAGCCGTTCTCGGCGGTGCCATCAACGTTTGGTCGAATGGTGAGAATACTGTCAAGATCACTGACAGCACGTTCACCGGCAATGCGACCAAGTCCCATGGCGGTGCTGTCTATATTACCGGCTCTCAGGTCAAGACGACCATTGCCGACTCCACGTTCTCCAAGAACACGGCCGGCAAGCAGGGCGGTGCTCTTCAGCTTGCTGGCGCTGGTGAAACGACGATCACGAACACCACGTTCAGTGAAAATGCTGCAGGCACCTTTGGCGGTGCCATCAACGCAACGGGCACCAAGGTTGCTGCGACGAACGTCACATTCGAAGGGAATAAGGCCGCCGGTGCCGACGGACATGGCGGTGCTCTTTTCGTGGACGGCCAGGGCGCTTCCTACACGCAGGCCGGCGGCCGGTTCGTTGGCAACAGTGCCAAGAAGAACGGCGGCGCCATTCGTGTTCAGGATGGAGCCGATCTTGCCCTGAACAACGTTGTGTTTGACGGCAACACAGCTGCCAACGGTGGTGCGGTTGACACCTTTAATGCCGGCGACGTCAAGTTTACCAACACGACCTTTACCAACAACCAGGCCGGCGGCTGGGGTGGTGCTCTGCGCATCAACGGCGGCAACGTGACCATTGCCGTCACCGAAGGCAAGTCTCTGGTTTATGAAGGCAACAGGGCCGGTACCAACGCTGAAGCTGCTGCTAAGAATTACGAAAAGCAGGGCGACTTCATGTACCTTAACGGTGCCTCTGACAGGGCTGCGTTCGAACTCGCCGGCGACCTGACGATCAAGGATTCCATCGTTTCGAATCACGGCACCATCGAAAAGACAGGCAAGGGCACGCTTACCACTGCTGACATGACCGGCTTCGTTGGCAAGCTCGATGTCAAGGAAGGCAAGATGGTCATTGAAGGCGGCATCGCTGAATATGACATCGCCGCTCAGATTGGCGTCAACAAGGGTACTAGTGGGGCTGTTGAGCTCGATCCCACGACCGTTACCGTCGGTCAGGCCGCTGATGCCAAGCCCGCCGTCAAGGCTGAGCTTGCCATGGGCGCTGTTCAGGCCAATCACGCCATTGATTTCGTCGTGAACGAAGGCAGCACCCTCACGATGCAGTCCCTTACCGTTGGCACGAAGGAATATGCGCAGCGCACTGAAGCAAAGGCTGATCCTGCCAAGGCTACGTATGTTGGCGCTGTCAATATTACGGGTGACGCCACTGTGACGGAAGGCGTGACGGTCGCTGCTGGTACGGCTGATCAGGCTGCCGCTCTCACGCAGACTTCCGGCAACCTTACCGCCAAGTCCCTCACGGTCGCTGCTGCAGTCAAGGGTGAAAAGGATGCCGTGACGGCCCAGGCCGGCACGTTCACCCAGAAAGCTGGCAAGCTGACGGTCGACACGCTCACGAACGGCGGCACGATGACGGTTAAGGGCACGGTTGTGACGAAGGCTGACTCCGTCAACACCGGCGCAATCAATAGTTATAAGTCCAAGAATGGTTCCCTGACCATTGCCGGCGGCACGTTCACGAACGACGGCACGATGACTTTCGACAAGATCACCGTTGAAGATGGCGCTACGCTCAAGACCGGCGTCAATCTTGATGGCGAGGCCTCCTTCGTGGTGTTCACGACCCTGGATCTCCAGAAGGGTTCCACGCTCAACATCAATGCCCTTAATGCCAAGTCCAAGGTTGATGGCAAGGCTGACATCCTCAAGTTCACGGAAGGCACGGTCAACCTCTACGGTGGTGCTCTCCAGGTTGCAGGCGAAGCCTTCACCGGCAAGGTTGAACTGGCTCAGGGTACTACCACCAACATCAATGGCGACTACACCTTCGAACAGGTTAATAACGCTGGTACGACTACTGTTGGCGGCACGCTGACGGTGACTGACAGCTTCACGGCCGGTAATTTCACGGTTGGAAACAACGGCACGCTCGTCTTGACGTCGAAGGCTGCCGGTCTCAAGATTGCCGAGGGCACTGCTACCACGAACAGCAACCTCACCAACAACGGCACGATCACGTTCACGGACGCCGCCGGTGAATTCGCTGACCTCGATAAGGTTGCCGCTGTCAAGAATGCTATTGCTCGTTTCGGCAACGGCCTGATCGTCTTCGGCGACAAGGTCACCATCAAGGCTGAAGAGGTCAACAAGGTTCTCAAGGACGGCAAGGTCAAGGCCAGCGATGTTGCCAACCTCGCAGGTGTTGAACTCGAACAGTTCAAGGACGCTACGGTGACGGATGTTAAAGCAGCCCTCTCCGGCAGCTTCGGCAAGGTTGAACTTGCTGACAAGCAGGACGCTCTCAAGGTTACTTCCGGCCTCAAGCTCAACGGCACGGGCGACCTCGTCACTGTTAAAGGCAAGGACAATAAGGTCACGCTCAAGGGTGTGAACATTGGTGAAAACGGCAAGCTCACGACCACCGGTGCCGGTGCTGTTGTCGGCGCTATTGCTGGTAGTGGTGCTCTCAATGTTGCCGCCGGCGACCTGACGGTCAAGGGCGATGCTACGGTTCAGAACCTCACGGTTGCTGCCGACAGCGCTCTCGTCATGGGCAAGGTTGCTGAAGCCGATAAGGCTGTTGGCGCTCTTGAAGTCAAGGAACACGCCCTCGTTCTCGGCACCTTGACGGCTGGTAATGTTACGCTTAAGGACGCCGACGTTCTCGGCACCCTTACGGCTGACAAGCTTGCCGCTACCGGTACGGTCTGTGTCGGTTCCGACGAAGATGACGCCGCCGGCAAGCTCGTCGTGAATGAACTCGGTTCCGCTACGGTCTTCGCTGCCCCGGCTTGGAAGGACGGCAATATTCTCAGCCTCAACGACGCCTCTCAGGTTGCTGTTGGAACTGCCGCTGCAGGCTCGACCGTGGTTGCCGGCCAGGGTTCTCTCGTTGCTCTCGGCACGACGGATCTTGACGTTGCCGTCAAGACTGTTGCCGCTGCCGGCCACGCCGTTCTCGGCACCAACGAAGGCCAGATGAAGTCTGCCATCTATGTTGACGGCGGCAAGACCTACAATGAAGCCACCGACACGACGTCTTACAAGACGATCGCCGGCAACGTCATTGCTTCCGGTTGGAGCACGGCCGAATTCAAAGCTGCAGCCAACAAGACGGGCGTTCAGGTTCTTGAAAACAACCTCATGGTTGTGGACATGAACACGATCGACACGACTGGCGCCAATGCTGTCTTCGCCAATGCTGTGACCAACAACGGCACGATCTACCTTGCCGACGCAGAATTCGGCGACAAGGTGATGTTCAGTGAGGCCGGCTACACGCCGGACACGACTGGTGTCATCACCTTCAACGGTGACCGCCTCATGTCCGCCGCTCTCAAGGATAAGGTCCACACGATCGCCTTTGATGATGCCAAGGTTGCTTCCTACGAAGGCCTCGAGACCCTCCCGCTTGTGACGGCCATGTACGAAGGCAAGGCTCAGAACGGCGCTTCCACGTCCGCCAAGTTCAACAACTGGCTGATGTCTTCCGGCAACGGTCTTGACCGCGAGGAAGTCATCGCCATCGGCAATGACGCCGCCAAGCTCGGCGCCACGTCCGCTGTTGCTTCCGTCACGATGGACGCTCTTTCCGCCTTCAACGACTCCGTTGCTGCCCGCACCAACGTTCTCGCTCAGCGCGCCGAAGGCGTGACTGTCTGGGCTGACGTCATGGGCGGTCACTACGAAGCCAAGGAACTCATGGACGGCCAGGGCTACAAGTCCGACGTCTATGGCGGCGTTCTCGGCGTTGACTCTGTTGTTGACGGCTACACCCTCGGCGCTGCCTTCACGGTCGCCACGGCTGATACCGACAGCACGAACACGCTCGCCGTCTCGAGCACGGATTCCGACTTCGTCGGCTTCTCCGTCTACGGCGCCAAGGCCTTCGGCCAGTTCAACCTCGCTGCCGACCTCGGCTACATGAAGGGCTCCAACGACGTTTCCGTCAACGCCTACAACATCGGCGACTTCTCTGCCGATACGGATGCCTTCACGCTTGGCCTTCGCGGTGATGTTCTGGTCGACGCCGGCTCCTTCAAGGTCGTTCCGCACGCTGGTCTGCGCTTCACGCACCTCACCACGGACGACTTCGAATCCGCCTACACGACCAAGATCGACTCCATGAACATCTTCCAGATGCCTGTTGGCGTCACGGTTACGGGCAATGTTGAAGCCGCCGGCTGGAACGTTGCTCCGTTGCTCGACCTCTCCGTTGTCCCGGCCTTCGGCGACACGGATGCCGACATGACGCTGGGCATCAACGGCGTTGCCGCGACGTCTGCGCTCTCCACGCAGGTCATCGACAGCAACCTGTTCCAGATGAAGCTTGGTGTGTCCGCTCAGAAGGACGCCTTCACGTTCGGCCTGAACTACAAGCTGGGCGCTGGCTCCGACAACCGCGTGAACAACACGTTCAACGCTACGGTCGGCTACGCTTTCTAATTGCCTCATGAGCCGGAGCCTTCGGACTCCGGCCTCTAAAGGCTCTTGAAGCTGGCTTTGAAGCCCCCGCATTCGAAAGAATGCGGGGGCTTCTTTGTGGGGCCGCCTCGCTGCGCACGCGCATCCATGCGGTGCAAGTCCGCCGGCCGCACGAACAGGGGAAGGACTGGTGAGAACTCTTGTTGGCGTCTCTGATTCTCAAACACGTGAACATCCCCGATTCTCATTTGCGTGAACGGCGTGCTGACTTTTCTGGACCATCGACGGGATGTTGGGCGTTGAGAGCAGAAAGGCGGGAGTTTCACGACCGAATGCGCGGGGGCCGGACCCGGTCTGCTTCGGCGCGGGCTGCTTGGAGCGCCCGAGGTTCTACAAGATCAACTTCCTGCTCGTCACCTTCAACGTGCTCGTGGTCTTCTCGACCGGCATGATCTGGTGGAGGCTGATCGGCCTCTGCTGCCCCGCGAATCTGTTAAGCTCAGGTCGTTCGGACAGCTCTGCCCGGACGGCCATTATTCACTCATGTTCATACGAAACATGCAACGAGAACTTCTTCAGGACCAGCTGGTCGCGAGGCTCATGCACGGGATCAGGACGGGGCGCTGGCCCGTCGGCTCCATGCTCCCGCGCGAACTTGAGCTGTGCAAGTCGGAGGGCGTCTCCCGCTTCACGGTGAGGGCGGCGATGAAGAAGCTTGAGTCCGCGGGCCTCATCCGCCGCACGCCCCACGTGGGCACGATGGTGGTGAGCACGGGGCAGGCCAAGAGCCTCAACCGCGAGCTGAGCTCGATGAGCGACCTTGACAGGCTCGCCTCGAACAACCCGCGCCGCATTCTCGACATCCGCGAGTTCGTTGTGAGCCGTGAGCTCTCGCCGCGAATCGGCTTTCCGCCGGGCGAGACGCTGATCCGCTTCTCCATGGTCCGCACGGGCTCGAAGCCGGGCGACCCGCCCATCGCCTGGACCACGGAGTACGTGAACCGCAGCTGGCAGCGCCTCGTGCACGAGGCGCCCCGCCATTGCACGTTGA
>OAVJ01001368.1_pt1 | contig 10172 bp, 9 predicted proteins | sample 1516901 | NCBI WGS metagenome assembly OAVJ01 (sample SAMEA2580073, study PRJEB22360) | human gut metagenome | biome: human gut; feature: human-associated habitat; material: faeces | place: Denmark | collected 2008/2010 | reverse complement strand
AATACATCAAAGATCACGGTTTCGTTTGCAGACTGTTTTTCAAAATAGCCCTGCATCATGGTCAGCTCATATAAATCTGTGAGCAATGTTAAATTATCTGCTCTCATAAAAAATCTCCTTTTTTAAATCAGATTAATTCTGCATTTTTATTGATCGTTTCCTGAATGATATTCTGTACATAAGCACCGATGTGTTTTTTGTCCTCCGGTGCAAGATCTTTTGGATAGATCGGTGTTCCGTATTCTACGACAACATTGACCTTTTTGATCCTTGGAAACTGATTTTCAAAGATCGCGGCAGTGTTGTTCATGGAAATCGGAACGATCGCACATCCTGTTTTGGCGGCGATCTTAAAAGCGCCCTCTTTAAAAGGAAGCATACTGAGCTCTTCGCCTTTGTTTCTCGTTCCCTCAGGGAAAATACAGATGGAAATTCCCTGCTTCACATAATCGATCGCCTGAAGGATGGTTTTCAGTCCCTCTTTTGGATTCTCACGGTCCAGAAACAGACAGTATACAAAGCGCATCCAGGTAGATAAAAGCGGAATTTTTTCCATCTCCTTTTTCGCCACATATCCGGTCAGTCTCGGACAGCGGGAGTACGTCAGAAGAATATCAAAGAAACTGCGGTGATTTCCGATAAACAGCACGGGCTCGTCCGGAATATTTTCGAATCCGATTACGGTCGTGTGTACACCGGTTACTTTTAAGATTGCTTTGAATCCCCACTGTACGATTCGAAGACAACTGTAGTCTCTTGCATTGCGGTTGAACTTTCCGATCAGCCATTCAATGAAAAATACCGGAATTGTCAGAATAAGAAACAGAATAAGGAAAACAACAACACAAATAAAACGAATCATGTTATAAACCTTCTCTCTTAGTTTTTTAGACGTTGGGGTCAAAAGATGCCTGACATCTTTTTAGTCTAGTACAGATTATACTAAAGCATCCTGTGAAATACAAGTTTCGCGGTCATAAAAAGACAGAAATGTTAATAAGATAAATGGAAAGAGGGACTCCGGAGCAGAGGGTGAACAGAAAAAGAAAAAATAAAACATTCAAAATTGTGGTTTTGTGGATGATGATTCTGTCAGCGATCTGGCTGCCCTGCGGCTGTATCCGCAAAAAGCCGGAGATCACAGGGGAGAAAAGTGCAGCATTTCAGCTGATGAGTGAAAGAGAAATCCCGGAAGAACTAAAGGAATGGATGGAACAGGAGAAAGCCCATCCTTTTATGCTGACATATGCCGTGGAGCAGGATATTTACGCTGCCAGAAGCTACGGACCGCAGAATAAGACCGGATATCAGATCAAGGTCGATGCCATCCTGGAGGGGGAAAAAACGGTGCGGATCCAGACAAGTCTTCTGGGACCGGAAAAAGGAGAGAAAACAAAGGATGTCGTAACCTATCCGTATGTGGTGGTGAAATTAAAAAAGACAGAAAAAGAAATTTTATTTGAGTAGGAGGAGTTTATGGAGCTGATACAGAAAACAATCCGTTATAATCAGGAAGGAAAAAAAACATTTGACCAGTTTTATCTGGACGAAGATTACAATGTTCCGGATGCAAAGCAGGATGTGCGGCGTATCATCAAGGGACAGGGAACTGTCAAGATCGAGGATGTCAAGCTGGTGGAAAATTATGTGCGGATTTCCGGAAAGCTGTATTTCCAGATTTTGTATGTGACGGATCAGGGAGAGCCGATGCCGGCAGTACTGGATGGCAAGATTCCGTTTGAAGAAATGGTGTACACGGAGGGAGAAGAGCGCACCCAGTATTTTGTCCGGAATATCCGGGTAGAGTTCGGTACGACCCTGGTACACTCCAGAAAGATCAGTATCCGCGCGATGATTGAGATGGAAGTCGGATGTGAAACTCTCATTGAAGAAGAGACGGCGGTGGATCTGGAGAGCAGTGCTTCTATTTACAAGAAGCAGAAACCGGTGAATCTCTTAAAGCTGCATACTGCGAAAAAGGATACATACCGCATCAAAGAAGAAATTACGATCCCCGGAACAAAAGAGAGCATCGGTCAGGTGCTTCTGACGGATATTACAGGGCGCAAGCTGGAAGTGCGGGCAGCACAGGATGAACTGCTTCTGCGGGGAGAACTGCAGATTTTCTGTATGTATCTCTCAGAAGAAGGAAAGACCGACTGGCTGGAGCAGAGTGTTCCTTATGAGGGACGAATCGAATGCAGCGGGGCGACAGAAGGGATGTATTATGATGTGCAGCACGCGCTGGAAGATACACTGGCAGATGTACGGATGGATGAGGACGGAGAGATGCGCATCATCGGGATTGAGGGAACCGTAAGTCTTCGGATCAATCTGTATGAAGAGGAAGAGCTGAATCTTCTGGAAGATCTGTACTCTCTGGAACAGAAAGTTTCGTATCAGACAAGAGAGGCAGTCTATGAAGAATTGCTTTTACAGAATCAGTCCAAATGCAAGATTGTAGAAAACCTGTCGCTTCCGGAGCTGAAAGACGATGTTCTGCAGATCTGTCACAGCTCGGGAAGTGTGCAGATCGAGCATGTGGAGACAAGAGCGGAAAAACAGGAAGGAATCCTGCATGTGTCATTTTTGTATCTGAAAGCGGATGATGCGCTTCCGTTTGGAAACTGGCAGGGAATGGTTCCGTTTTCTTATCTGCTGGAATGTCCGGATATGCCAAAAGACGTGCGGTATCAGTTATCCAATCGAGTGGAACAGATCTCAGTGACCATGACTGGCAGTGATTCAGTAGAAGTAAAGGCAGTTCTGGATTTTGATGTTTTTTTAAGAAAAGAAGTGCCGATGCAGGTCATCACAGAAGTGTCTCTGGAGGAAACAGACCGGGAGGAACTGGCGAAAAAACCGGGGATCGTAGGGTATATGGTAAAATCCGGGGATGATCTGTGGACGCTGGCAAAACAATATATGACGACCGAGGAGAGTATCCGTCAGATCAACCATCTCGAAAATGGAAAAATCAAACCGGGCGATAAGCTCATCATCTGTAAAGAGATCGGAATGTAGAGATATATCGTTGATTTTTGAAGGCAAAATGGGTATACTATAAACACAAATGTATACAAGATACAAACGGAGGACACAGGATGAAACAGATAGAATTAAAGGCACTTGCCAAGATCAATCTGGGACTGGACGTACTGGGAAGAAGAGAAAATGGATATCATGATGTGCGGATGATCATGCAGTCCGTTTATCTGTATGATGATGTTGTGATCGTGAGAAAGGATCTGCCGGGCATAGAAGTGGAGACGAATCTGCATTTTCTGCCGACGGATGAAAATAATATCGCGTATAAGGCGGCAGCCATGCTGATGGAAGAATTTAAGCTTCCGGGCGGCGTCAGGATTGTTTTGAACAAGCACATTCCCGTAGCGGCAGGTATGGCAGGGGGGAGTTCCAATGCAGCGGCAGTTTTGTTTGGGATGAACAAGATGTTCCGTTTGGGCTTAAGTCAGAGATCTCTGATGGAGAGAGGTGTCCGTCTGGGAGCAGATGTTCCGTATTGTATTATGAGAGGAACGGTACTGGCAGAGGGAATCGGAGAGGAGCTGACTACACTTCCTGCACTTCCGGCGTGTACGGTACTGATCGCAAAACCGCCGATCAGTGTTTCTACCAAAGTGGTATATGAGGCACTGGATGCAAAAGAGATCGTGGATCATCCGGACATAGACGGGATCATCCGGGGGCTGGAGACGGGGTCTCTTTCCGAGATTGCCGCTCATATGGGCAATGTGCTGGAGGATGTCACGATCGGGATGTATCCGGTCATTGAAAAGATCAAGGATGAGATGAAAAAAGCAGGTGCGCTCAATGCGATGATGAGCGGGAGCGGTCCTACCGTATTCGGGATTTTTGAAAGCCGTGCGGCAGCGCGCAGAGCGCAGGAGCAGATCCGCAGGAAGGCACTGGCAAAACAGGTATATGTGACAAATGTGCATGGCGCAAGGAGGACATAAGATGGAACCGAAATTAGAAGTGACAATGGATGAATATCTTCCGCTTCGGGATGTGGTATTTAAGACACTCAGGCAGGCGATCCTGCGCGGAGAATTAAAGCCGGGAGAGCGTTTGATGGAGATCAAGCTGGCAAATAAGCTGGGTGTGAGCCGCACACCGATCCGGGAGGCGATCCGCAAGCTGGAGCTGGAAGGTCTCGTGCTGATGATCCCAAGACGCGGGGCAGAAGTCGCAGAGATTACGGAGAAAAGTCTGAATGATGTGCTGGAAGTCAGAAAGGCACTGGAAGAGCTTGCAGTTCAGCTGGCTTGTGAGCGGATGGATGAAGAAGGACTCGAAGCGTTGAAGAAAGCGGCGAAGGAGTTTGAAGAATCTCTGGGAAGTGAGGATGTGACCAGAATCGCAGAGGCTGATGTGGCATATCATGATATTATCTGTCGTTCTACAGACAATCAGAGGCTGATGCAGCTTTTGAATAATTTCAGAGAACAGATGTACCGCTACAGAGTAGAGTATCTCAAGAAGAAAGAATGTTATCCGCAGCTTTTGAGAGAACATCAGGCGATCATCGAGGCGATCGAGAAGAGTAATAAAGAGACAGCATCTGAGATCATGGGACAGCATATTGAGAATCAGGTGACTGCAGTGACAGATTCATTGAGACATAAGTAAGGGCGTAGTGAAGGATTTCTTCACTACGTCTTAAATTACGGAAATTTGTATAAACTTCCTGTTTTTGGTACATACTTCGGATATCAAAATGAAACCGGAGGAGATACATATGAAATTTTCAAATCAGAACAGGAACAGAATCATTGCATTGCTGTCCATGCTGGCAGCGGGAATTCTGATCGGACAGATCTTTAGTACAGCAGAGAGAACAGTACAGGCAAAGGTACAAAAGGAACTGGCAGATGAGGTGCTCAGATTTCATGTGCTGGCAAACAGTGACAGTACCCTGGATCAGGAGATGAAGCTGTGTGTACGCAATGAGATTTTGGAATTTCTGCAGACCGAGATGCCAACAGGTGCAGGCGCAGAAGCGACAAAAGAGTGGGTGCGTTCCCACTGTGATGAAATTGAGCAGACTGCAGAAAAGTGCCTTACAGAAAAGGGATACGATGATCCGGTCAACGCGGCTGTGACAACCACCTATTTTCCGGAAAAGAAGTATCAGGATATGACATTTCCGGCAGGAAATTACGAAGCACTCCGTGTGGAGATCGGAAGTGCCAAAGGTCACAACTGGTGGGGAATGCTCTATCCGGAGCTGGCATTTTGGGATGCAGTGCATACGGTAAATGAGGAGACGAAAAGTGAGAGAGACGGGATCCTGCTGTCAGAGGAAGAAAAAAAGCCGGAGAAAGTAAAATTTCGCTTTTACCTGCAGGAGATATTTCAAAAATAAAACAACAGAAGGAGACGAAAGAGAAGTATGACGGAATTTTTAGTCAGACATTTTGTGAAAGACTATGAAGCGGTAGAAAAATCTGCGGTCCGCACTGCATATGGAGTGCTGGCGAGTATGGTGGGGATTGTTTGTAATGTATTTCTGTTTCTTGTGAAGTTTATTGTGGGGCTTTTGCTGCACAGTGTTTCTGTCACAGCAGATGCGTTTAACAACCTGTCAGATGCGGCATCTTCGATCATCAGTTTTATCGGGGTGAAGATGGCGGGCAAGCCGGCGGACAAGGAGCATCCGTTCGGACACGGAAGGATTGAATATATAGCGGCTTTGATTGTATCATTTCTGGTACTGGAAGTGGGATTTACTTTTTTGAAGGATTCTGTTTCCAAGATCAGAACCCCGGAAACCTTGAATTTTCAGTTGATTTCGGTAGTGATCCTGATTTTATCCATCGGAGTTAAGCTATGGCTCGGTGTATTTAATAAAAAGCTGGGAAAGAAGATTGATTCCAAGGTGATGATGGCAGTCTTTACAGATTCTATGGGAGATGTGATCACGACCAGTGCAACGATTTTGTCTTTGGTGATCTTCCGGCTGACCGGGCTTAATATTGATGGGATTGTGGGGATCGGAGTCGCTCTGGTAGTTATGTGGGCCGGTGTCGGAATTGCAAAAGACACGCTGGAGCCTCTGATCGGAGAAGCAATCGATCCGGAAGAATATGATAAAGTCAAGCATTTTGTAGAGCGTTATCAGGGAATTGAGGGAACTCATGATCTGATCATACATAATTACGGACCGAATCAAAGTATGGCATCCATTCATGCGGAAGTGCCAAACGACGCGGATATTGAGGAAGCCCATGAGCTGATCGATCGGATCGAACGGGATGCGGTGGATGAGCTGGGAATTCTTCTGGTGATTCATATGGATCCGATCGAGATGAGGGATGAACAGGTGATGACGGTGAGAGGAGAAGTGGAAGCCGCATTAAAGGAACTGGATTCTCAGTGCAGCATTCATGATCTGCGTGTTGTCAACGGGATGGGGCAGATCAATCTGATCTTTGATATGGTCGTACCATTTGAATATGATGAGGAAGAAAAAAATAATCTGCAGCTTCAATTGATGGAAAAGCTGCAGGAGATTGATAAAAGATATCAGTGTGTCATTACGATGGAACACAGCTATAAGGCACACGTATAAGGAACAGGAACTGTTCGGGAAGGAAGAAAAGATGTACACATTTGACAGCAGAGTAAGATACAGTGAGATCGATCATACCGGGAATATGACCCTGCCGGCACTGATCAATTATTTTCAGGACTGCAGTACGTTTCAGTCTGAGGATATCGGGTTGGGCACAGAGGTGTTAAAGGCAAAGAAAAAAGCATGGATTTTGTCTTACTGGCAGATCGTGATCGAACGTCTGCCGGCATTGGGAGAGCGTATTACAGCAGGAACCTTTGCGACGGAATTTAAAGGCTTGTATGGAAACCGGAATTTTGTGCTCGATGATGCCCGGGGAAACCGGCTTGCGTATGCCAATTCTGTGTGGGTGTTTATGGATATGGAAAAAGGAAGACCGGCAAGACCTGAGCCGGAAGATGTACTTCCATATGGATCAGAGCCTGCGCTTGAGATGGAGTATGAAGACAGAAAGATCCGTCTTCCGGAGAATCTGGAGGAAAAACCATCGTTTCCGGTGAGAAAGTATCACATTGATACCAACGAGCATGTGAATAACTGTCAGTATGTACAGATGGCTCTGGAGGTTTTGCCGGAAGAGACAAGAGTCCGTCAGATTCGGGTGGAATACAAGAAATCAGCAGTTCTTGGAGATGTGATCTTTCCGAAAGTGGCAAGAGAGGAAAATCGTATTGTGACAGAATTGTGCGATGAAAACGGAAAACCGTATGCAGTGATTGAAATCAAGTAAGGGACCATGTTATACTGTTCAAAGAACGGTGAAGAGGAGATTTTAAATGAAATTAGGAGAAAAGCAGGTTTTAACTGTTGTAAAGATTGTAGATTTTGGTGTGTATCTGGGAAATGATGAAGAACGTGTACTTCTTCCGAAAAAGCAGGTACCGGAAGGAATTGAACCGGGGGATCCGGTGGAAGTATTTTTGTACCGGGATTCATCTGACCGTCTGATCGCGACGACGAATGAGCCGAAGCTGACTATGGGACATCTGGCAGTTCTGGAAGTGGCAGATACAGGAAAGATGGGAGCTTTTCTGGAATGGGGACTGGAAAAAGATCTGTTCCTTCCATTTAAAGAACAGACAGCAAAGGTACAGAAAGGAGATAAGTGCCTTGTTGCATTGTACGTAGACAAGAGCGGAAGACTCTGCGCCACCATGAAAGTTTATCATATGCTGCGTACAGACTCGCCGTATCAGAAAGACGATCAGGTAAAAGGAATTGTATACGACAGAAGTGATGAGTTTGGAGTTTTTGTTGCGGTGGATCATCAGTTTTCTGCAAGAATCCCGAAAAAGGATGTTTTTGGAAAAATCCGCATCGGTGATGAGATCGAAGCGCGTGTGACAAATGTAAAGGAAGATGGAAAGCTGGATTTAAGTGTCAGAGGGAAGATTCCGCAGCAGATGGATGCAGATGCAGAACTGATCTTGAAAAGAATCCAGTCTTATGACGGAGTACTGCCGTTTAATGACAAGGCAGATCCGGATACGATCAAGGCAGAGTTTGGTATGAGCAAGGCTGCATTTAAGCGTGCCGTCGGAAGACTGCTGAAAGAAAACCGCGTAAAAATCTTTCCGGACAGTATCCGAATTCGCTAAAAAGCCTTGCAATCCATGGTAAATAGGCTATAATGAAGAAAGAAATAGAGAAGAAAGGGGACAGATAGAAATGAAAGTACAGAATATTACAGACATAGACGCATTTTTTAAAGTAGTAGACAACTGCAAAGGAAGAGTAGAACTGGTAACAGGAGAGGGAGACAGACTGAACCTGAAATCCAAACTTTCCCAGTATGTATCTATGGCAAATATTTTCTCAAACGGAGAGATTCCGGAGCTTGAGATCATTGCTTATGAGCCGGAAGATACAGAAAGACTGATCAATTTTATGATCAACGGTGAATAAGAATATCTCAGATTTTGAATCGCCGGTTTTGACAGACACGAGAAGATGTAAGGGCAGTTCTCTGTAAGGGAACGCCCTTTTTAGATTTACAGCAATACTGGATATAGAGGTGAATTATGAGTTTTGCGCATTTACACGTCCATACGGAGTACAGTCTTTTGGACGGTTCCAACAAAATAAAAGAATATGTATCCAGAGTTAAAGAACTGGGCATGAACAGTGCTGCGATCACGGACCACGGGGTTATGTACGGTGTGATCGATTTTTACAGGGAAGCCAGAAAGCAGGGAATCAAGCCGATTCTCGGCTGTGAAGTTTATGTGGCGCCGAATTCCCGGTTTGACCGTGAGACTGCCGGTGGAGAGAGCAGATATCATCATCTGGTACTTCTGGCAGAAAACAATACGGGATATGCCAATCTGATGAAGATCGTTTCCAGAGGATTTACAGAAGGGTATTATTATAAGCCCCGTGTGGATAAGGATCTTCTGCGTCAGTATCACGAGGGAATCATTGCCTTAAGTGCCTGTCTTGCGGGGGAGGTACAGCGGTATCTGAGCCGGGGACTTACCGAAGAGGCGAAGAAGGTGGCGCTGGAGTATCAGGATATTTTCGGAAAAGGAAATTTCTTTCTGGAAATGCAGGATCACGGGATCCCGGAGCAGCAGCTTGTAAACCAGAGGCAGATCCAGCTTTCTAAGGAGACAGGGATCGAGCTTGTCGTGACCAATGATATTCATTATACGTACGCGGAAGATGCGAAGCCTCATGATATCCTGCTCTGTATTCAGACCGGGAAGAAGCTGGACGACGAGAACAGGATGCGGTATGAGGGCGGTCAGTATTATGTAAAGTCCCCTCAGGAGATGGAAGCGCTGTTTCCATATGCAAAGCAGGCACTGGAGAATACGCAGAAGATTGCGGATCGGTGTGAGGTAGAGATTGAATTCGGAGTCACAAAGCTGCCAAAGTATGATGTGCCGGACGGCATGACTTCCTGGGAGTATTTGAACAAGTTATGCTGGGAAGGACTTGAAAAACATTATGGAGAGTCTTCCAGGGAGCTGAAAGAACGGCTGCGCTATGAGCTGGATACGATCCGCAGCATGGGATATGTCGATTATTTCCTCATTGTATGGGATTTTATCAAATATGCCAAAGATCACGGGATCGCAGTAGGACCGGGGCGTGGCTCCGCAGCGGGAAGTATTGTTTCTTATTGTCTGGAGATCACAAATATCGACCCGATCCGGTATCAGCTTCTGTTTGAGCGTTTTCTCAACCCGGAGCGTGTGACCATGCCCGATATCGACGTGGATTTCTGCTTCGAGAGACGGCAGGAGGTGATCGACTATGTTGTGCGTAAGTATGGAAAAGACCGGGTAGTCCAGATCGTGACGTTTGGTACGCTGGCTGCCAGAGGTGTGATCCGTGATGTGGGACGCGTGATGGATCTTCCGTATGCATTTGTGGATTCGATTGCCAAGATGATTCCGCAGGAACTCAATATCACGATTGATAAAGCACTGCAGATGAATCCGGAATTACGTAAAACATATGAAAATGATCCGCAGGTAAAACTGCTGATCGACATGTGCAAACGACTGGAAGGACTGCCGCGCCACAGCTCCATGCATGCGGCAGGGGTTGTGATCGGCCAGAGAGAAAA
>OAVJ01001360.1_pt1 | contig 10224 bp, 8 predicted proteins | sample 1516901 | NCBI WGS metagenome assembly OAVJ01 (sample SAMEA2580073, study PRJEB22360) | human gut metagenome | biome: human gut; feature: human-associated habitat; material: faeces | place: Denmark | collected 2008/2010 | reverse complement strand
TTCGATTTTAGAAACCCAAACCGAAACCGGCACCAGACACAACCGCGGCAGACACAGCAGCTGCACCGGAAGCAGGCGCAGAGGTGGCAAACAAGGATAAGCCTTTAGTATGGTTTAACCGCCAGCCCTCCAGCAGTGCTACAGGACAGCTTGATATGACGGCCCTGAATTTTAATAAGGATACATATTATGTAGGTTTCGACGCAAATCAGGGCGCTGAGCTTCAGGGTACCATGGTTAAGGACTACATCGAGAAGAACATCGACTCAATTGACCGCAACGGCGATGGAATCATCGGCTACGTTCTGGCAATCGGAGACATCGGACATAACGACTCTATCGCACGTACAAGAGGCATCCGTAAGGCTCTCGGCACCGCAGTAGAGAAAGACGGCAATGTCAACAGCGATCCTGTTGGTACAAACGCAGACGGTACAGCAACTGTTGTACAGGACGGCTCCATCGAAGTTGGCGGAAAGACATATGTTGTCCGCGAGCTTGCTTCCCAGGAGATGAAGAACTCTGCAGGCGCTACATGGGATGCTGCCACAGCTGGTAATGCAATCGGCACATGGTCTTCCTCTTTCGGCGATCAGATTGATATTGTTGCATCCAATAACGACGGTATGGGCATGTCCATGTTCAACGCATGGTCCAAGGACAATAAGGTTCCTACATTTGGCTATGACGCAAACAGCGACGCAGTAGCAGCTATCGCTGAGGGCTACGGCGGCACTATCAGCCAGCATGCAGACGTACAGGCTTACCTGACACTCCGCGTACTGCGCAACGCACTGGACGGAGTTGATATTGATACAGGTATCGGCACAGCAGACGATGCAGGCAATGTCTTAAGTCCTGATGTATATGTTTACAAGGCAGATGAGCGTTCCTACTACGCACTGAACGTTGCTGTTACTGCTGAAAACTATACAGATTTCACGGATTCCACAATGGTATACGCACCTGTATCCAATCAGCTGGATGAGGCTACCCATGCTACAAAGAACGTATGGCTGAACATCTACAACTCAGCTGATAACTTCCTTGGCTCAACCTATCAGCCTCTGCTCCAGAAATACGATAAGCTTCTCAACCTCAAGGTTGACTATATCGGCGGCGACGGACAGACAGAGTCCAATATTACAAACCGTCTTGGAAATCCAAGCCAGTATGACGCATTTGCCATCAACATGGTTAAGACAGACAATGCAGCTTCATACACATCTCTGCTTGAGCAGTAATATTCATTGAAATAAAGATGTACTGTTATTAGGGAGAAGAAATTCTCCCTAATATTAAATATTGAAACCTATCAATCTACATATACAGGAGTAAAATAATGGCAGATAAGAAAGATGATATCGTCTTATCAATACGCGGTATGAGCAAGTCCTTCGGCCGTAACAGGGTTCTGGACCATATCAACCTGGATGTGAAGCGCGGAACCGTTATGGGGCTTATGGGTGAGAACGGAGCTGGTAAGTCAACCATGATGAAGTGCCTTTTCGGCACCTACCAGAAAGACGAGGGAAATATCTTCCTGAATGGCAAGGAAGTAAGCTTTTCCGGACCAAAGGATGCTCTTGAAAACGGCATTGCAATGGTTCACCAGGAATTGAATCAGTGTCTGGAACGGAATGTAATTGATAATTTATTCCTTGGACGTTATCCGGTCAATTCCATGGGTGTAATTGATGAAGGCAGGATGAAAAAGGAAGCCGCCGAGCTCTTTAGAAAATTGGGAATGACTGTTAACCTCACCCAGCCCATGGGCCGCATGTCCGTATCACAGAGGCAGATGTGTGAAATCGCCAAGGCCATCTCCTACAATTCAAGGGTGATTGTTCTGGATGAGCCCACATCCTCCCTGACCGTGCAGGAGGTTAACAAGCTCTTCGAGATGATGAGGATGTTAAAGGAGCAGGGAATTGCCCTGATTTATATTTCCCACAAGATGGATGAGATTTTTGAAATCTGCGACGAGATATCCGTGCTTCGGGACGGCAACCTGGTCATGACAAAGAGCACCAAGGATGCAAACATGAATGAGCTGATTGCGGCAATGGTCGGCCGTTCCCTTGATAACCGGTTCCCGCCTGTTGACAATACCCCAGGTGATGTGATTCTGTCCATCCAGAATCTGTCTACAAAGTTTGAGCCTCATTTGCAGGATGTTTCATTTGACGTAAAAGAAGGAGAGATATTCGGACTGTACGGTCTGGTAGGGGCAGGGCGCACGGAACTTCTGGAAACAATCTTTGGTGTCCGCACCAGAGCCGCAGGACGCGTTTATTTTAATAACCGCCTTATGAATTTCAGCAGCGCGAAGGAGGCCATGGAGCATGGCTTTGCCATGATTACCGAGGAACGGAAGGCAAATGGCCTGTTTTTAAAAGGAGACCTTACCTTCAATACCACCATAGCCAATCTGCAGCAGTATATGTCGGGTATAGCGCTTTCCGATGCAAAGATGATAAAGGCTACGTCAAAGGAAATCAAAATCATGCATACCAAGTGCATGGGCCCCGATGATATGATTTCCAGCCTTTCCGGCGGCAATCAGCAGAAGGTCATATTCGGAAAGTGGCTGGAGCGCAGTCCGCAGGTGTTTATGATGGACGAACCCACAAGAGGAATCGACGTGGGTGCAAAGTATGAAATATATGAGCTTATCATCAATATGGCGAAGCAGGGGAAGACAATCATTGTTGTTTCTTCTGAGATGCCGGAGATTCTCGGAATTACAAACCGTATTGGTGTTATGTCAAATGGACGTCTTTCTGGAATTGTTAATACAAAAGAGACAAATCAGGAAGAACTTTTAAGGCTCAGTGCAAAATACCTATAAGGGGGATTCATGGATATGGCGAAAGGAAACAATGAGACTCTTACGGGCTGAAAGGAAAAGGCGGCTGCGCCAGCCAATTGAGGATTATGTTGGCGAAATTCAGAAGAAAATCGACAGTCTCAGAGCGGACGGCACAAACAGAGTAGTCGCTCTGCAAAATAATATTGATGCAACAAAGAGAGACCGTTCCCTTACAAAGGAAGAAAGGGAAAACAGAATTGCGGCTAACAGCGCGGAGATGGAGAAAGCAAAGGCTGTTGAGGCAAAGAACAAAGACGAGATTGCAAAATTAATCTCCGAAGCGGAGAGTTATCTCAAGGAACATTTTGATAAGGATTATTATTTGCCGTTAAAGGAAAGCTGTGAGCGGGAAAAAGCGCTTGCAAAGGAAAAATATGGCATTAAAGTTGCGGAACTGAACAAAGAACATGAAAATACCCTCTCAAAGCTTACGGACCATCAGGAGATAAAGGACGAGAAGTATGTTCATAAGAACCGCCTGTTTGACGCAAAGATGGACCTGGACAAGGAGCTTCAGCGGATCAAAGACAGAAGGCATGCGGCATTTGTCTGGCAGTATCACCTGATTGATATGCTCCGCCTGTCTAAATTCACCTTCATGGAGACCAGAGCGCAAAAATGGGAGAACTATAAATATACATTCAACCGCAGAACATTCTTACTGCAGAATGGTCTGTATATCGCTATTATCCTGATTTTCATTGGACTGTGTATCGCTGCTCCGGTGATGAAGAATGTTAAACTGCTTACCTATAATAACATTTTAAATATCCTGCAGCAGGCTTCTCCCAGAATGTTCCTGGCCCTGGGCGTTGCGGGTCTTATCCTCCTGACCGGCACGGACCTTTCTATCGGGCGTATGGTTGGTATGGGTATGACCACTGCGACCATCATCATGCATCAGGGCATTAACACAGGTGCTGTGTTCGGACACGTGTTTGACTTTACAGGCATGCCCATAGGATTAAGAGTGGTATTTGCCCTTGTAATGTGTATTATCTTATGTACGTGCTTTACGGCTATCGGCGGTTTCTTTACCGCTAAGTTCAAGATGCATCCGTTCATATCAACCATGGCCAACATGCTGGTCATTTTCGGACTTGTCACATATGCCACAAAGGGCGTATCCTTTGGTGCCATTGAACCGGCTATTCCAAAGATGATTATTCCAAAAATAAACGGGTTCCCAACCATTATCCTGTGGGCAGTGGCTGCCATCGTAATCGTTTGGTTTATCTGGAACAAGACCACCTTCGGCAAGAATTTATACGCAGTAGGCGGCAACCCGGAAGCAGCAGCTGTTTCAGGTATCTCCGTATTCGGAGTAACCATGGGAGCATTCATTCTGGCAGGTATCCTTTACGGATTCGGTTCCTGGCTGGAATGCGCAAGAATGGTAGGTTCCGGCTCCGCCGCTTACGGCCAGGGCTGGGAGATGGACGCAATTGCAGCCTGTGTGGTTGGCGGCGTATCCTTTACCGGCGGTATCGGTAAGATTTCCGGCGTAGTAGTCGGCGTACTTATCTTCACCGTGCTCATCTACTCCCTTACCATTCTCGGTATCGACACAAACCTACAGTTCGTGTTTGAAGGCATCATCATTATAACGGCTGTAACACTTGACTGCTTGAAGTATGTTCAGAAGAAGTAGTAAGGAAGGTTAGGTGTTTCCGTCCGTGATTGAAATAAGGCCGGGGGCTGTGGATACGGCTTCGGGACTAGTAGTTCTAGGACGCTGAAAATCGGCTAAATACAAGAGGCTGGCTGCCAAAACTCGCGGCCAAGCCTCTTTCTATATTTAATACTGAGCTCAGACAGTTGTCAGCCAGCCTCTTAACGCCGCTTTCCACCGTCCAAGAACTACACGCCCCTGCAGATGCATCCACATCCCCCAGCCTTATTTCAATCACCCACTACGCACCTCCCTGCGCCAAAAAAGAGTGATGCGCCAGCCAGACTATCGTTTTTTGTCAGATATAATACCTGGCATATAAAATGATGGAAGAATTTTCACCTGGCATTTTTCGTTTTATCTGCGCCATGGATGTAAGTGATGCAGAGGCACCGGGTACGTAGTGGGTGAGGGAAAGGGAGAGGGGGGCGTGGGATGCATCTACAGGGGCGTGTAGGGGTTAGGCTGCGGGAACCGGCGTTAAGAGGCTGACTGACAACTGTCTGAGCCCGATATCTGGATACAGAAAGAGACTGACTGCGAGTTTTGGCAGTCAGTTTCTTGCATTTAGCCGGTTTCCGGAGGCTTAGCCCTGCTAGCCCCGCAGCCGTATCCCACTCCCCATCTCCCTTTCCCTCACGGACGGATGAACCTTCCCTTCCTCCGCATCCCTTACTTCCCACAAGCTAACCTGCTATTTTGATACTCCCTTGTAAACGTAACATCCCTCCCAAACCACTCCGGGGCCTGGAAGGCCATAGCTTCTTCTTCGGAGGTGAATTCCACCTCGGCCAGGAGGAGGCCGGCGTAGCGGCCTTCAAAGACGTCCAGTTCAATGGTCAGATGGTCTGAGCCATCCAGCGGGATGAGATAGCGCTTTTTGGTGAGTACCACGCCGTCGGCCTTGGGGAGCAGGTGGGCGTAGGCCTCCCGGGTCAGGGGGAGGTTGTATTCCTCCCTGGACAGGAGTCCCTTGCCCTTGTAGGTGAGATAGAAGCTGTCATCCTCCTGACGGATGCGGACCACCGGTTCCGTGCAGAGATAGGCCTGTTCAATCTGGTGGAAGGGATGGGCGTCATAGCCCTCCGGAAGACAGGGGACCAGGAATTTACGTTCGATTTCCATATGGGAAAACCTCCTTGCTGTGATTGTCGATTAGTGGATTTTACTAAGTATTTTTATTTTTTCCATTTTACAATCATATCATTTAACTCTTTTCCTGAAAAGTGATAAATGATAAAATAAAATTACTATGTGATAAATGGCGGAAAGGGAGATTATCATGGCAAAGGTTTATGCATTTCTTGCGGATGGACTGGAAGAGGTTGAATGTCTTGCGGTTGTGGACGTGCTCCGGCGTTCCGGTGTGGAGGTGACACTGGTGTCTGTTACAGGAGACAGGAAAGTAACTGGTTCTCATGGAATTGAGTTGGGGACCGACGCCCTGTTTGAGGATGTGAACCCGGATGTGGCAGATGTGCTGTTTTTGCCCGGAGGAATGCCGGGAACTAACAATCTGAAAGCACATATGGGTCTGAGGGCGGCTGTGGAGTGTGCCAACAAGCAGGGCAGAAGGATTGCGGCCATCTGCGCGGCGCCAAGCATCCTGGGGAGTATGGGGCTCTTAAAGGGCAGGACGGCTACCTGCTATCCGGGATTTGAGGACCAGCTCACAGGTGTGTCCTACACCAGCCAGGGTGTTGTGACGGATGGCAACATCACCACCGGCAGGGGCCTGGGATTTGCCCTTGACATGGGACTGGAACTGATTCGCCTGCTTCAGGGTCCCCAGCAGGCCCAGAAGATTGCAGCGGCAATCCAGTATAACTGGAAATAGTATCCGGATGAGAAAAACTCCTGTTCTGTTCTATATCATATGGATGTGGGATGGAATGGAAGTTTTTTTTGTAAAAAACGCTGGTGTTTTTAAAATGAGCATGCTATAATGGTACATTGAAGTGTAGCGCCCTCATGGATTATGGGCGAACCACATATATTTTAAGGAGGAACCCGTAAAAATGAGTGTACAAGTAGAAAAATTAGAAAAAAACATGGCCAAACTGACAATAGAGTTAAGCGCAGAGCAGTTTGAGGATGCTATGAAAAAAGCCTTCAATAAGAGCAAGAACAAGTTTAATATTCCAGGCTTCCGTAAGGGCAAAGCACCTCGCGCCATGATTGAAAAGATGTATGGCGAAGGCATCTTTTATGAGGAGGCTGCTGATGAGGCCATCAACGCAACCTGCATGGAGGCAATGAATGAAAGCGGACTGGAGATCGTTTCCAGACCGGAAGTTGCCGTAGAGCAGATTGGCAAGGACAAGCCGTTCATCTATACCGCAACTGTAGCCGTAAGGCCGGAAGTGACCCTGGGCGAGTACAAGGGCATTGAGGTAGAGAAGGTGGATGCAGCTGTGAAGCCTGAGGATGTGGAAGCAGAGCTCAAGAAGGTTCAGGAGCAGAACGCAAGACTTCTGACCGTAGAGGACAGACCGGTTGCTGACGGCGACCAGACAGTCATCGACTTCGAGGGATTTGTTGACGGCAAGACATTTGACGGCGGCAAGGCAGCTGATTACCCATTGACCATTGGCTCCCATTCCTTCATTGATACATTTGAGGAGCAGCTGGTTGGCAAGAACATCGGCGAAGAGTGCGAGATTAACGTAACCTTCCCGGAGGAGTACCATGCGGCTGAACTGGCTGGAAAGCCAGCAACCTTTAAGGTGACTGTAAAGGAAATCAAGGTAAAGGAACTTCCAGAACTGGATGATGAGTTTGCAGGAGAAGTTTCTGAATTTGACACGCTGGATGAATACAAGAAGGATATTGAGGCAAAGATTCTTGAGAGAAAGCAGAAAGAAGCTGCTTCCGAAAACGAGAACCGTGTGGTTGACAAGGTAGTGGCAGGCGCTTCCATGGAGATTCCTGACAGGATGGTGGAAGGCCAGATTGACAACATGGTTCAGGATACAGCCCGCCGTATGGAGAGCCAGGGTCTGAACATGGATCTGTACATGAAGTATACAGGCATGACCATGGAGCAGATGAGAGAGCAGATGAAGCCACAGGCCTTAAAGAGAATCCAGACCAGACTGGTGCTTGAGGAAGTTGTAAAGGCTGAGAACCTGCAGGTTTCCGACGAAAGACTGGATGAGGAGATTGCCAAGATGGCGGCCGCTTACCAGATGGAGGCTGACAAGTTAAAGGGTTATATGTCAGACCGTGATAAGGACCAGATGAAGGAAGATATTGCTGTTCAGGAAGCGGTTGATTTCCTGGTAGCAGAAGCAAAACTGGTATAATTCACATATGATACGGGGGGTTCACAGCGCTTATTTACCTGGCTTTGAATCTCCCTGGTTTCTTATAAGTGAACTGGTCACCGCACCGGACTTGTGAAATACCTGGCCGGGAGACGGTGGCATGTATCGCACGTAAGTGTCTGAAAAACAGACGTTTAGTGCTCATAACTAGGAGGATGGTTATATGAGTTTAGTACCTTATGTCATTGAGCAGACCAGCCGCGGCGAGCGTTCTTATGACATTTATTCAAGATTACTGAAGGAGAGGATCATATTCCTGGGCGAGGAAGTAAACGATGTGTCCGCAAGCCTTGTGGTGGCACAGCTCTTATTCCTGGAGTCAGAGGACCCAGGCAAGGATATCCATTTGTATATCAACAGCCCGGGCGGTTCTGTATCTGCGGGATTTGCTATCTATGATACCATGAACTATATTAAATGCGATGTATCTACCATCTGTATCGGCATGGCGGCCAGCATGGGCGCGTTCCTTCTTTCCGGAGGGGCCAAGGGCAAGCGTTTCGCGCTGCCTAATGCTGAAATCATGATTCATCAGCCTTCCGGCGGGGCCAAGGGCCAGGCCACAGAGATTAAAATTGTGGCTGAAAATATCTTAAAGACAAGAAAGAAATTAAACGAAATCCTGGCAGCAAACACAGGAAAGCCCCTGGAAGTAATTGAGCGCGATACAGAGCGTGACAATTATATGTCTGCACTGGAGGCCAAGGAATACGGCCTTATTGATGAAATCATTGCACATCATTAGTGCTGCAGTACAGCGCTGAGACATCAGGCCGGTAACGTAAAAAAGCAAGTAAAGGATATGAAAGGTTAGGTATCGTATGCCAATGAGACCAGATGACACGATTCGGTGCTCCTTCTGCGGAAGGACACAGGATCAGGTACGGAAGATGATTGCCGGAGCTGGCAACAACAATGTGTATATCTGTGACGAGTGCATAGAATTGTGCTCTGAGATTCTGGAAGAGGAGCGGGAAGGCCAGGATGAAGGGGAGAGCCCTGCGCTGGCCGATATACGTCTCCTGAAGCCAAAGGAAATCAAAGCATTTTTAGACGAATATGTCATCGGACAGGATGACGCCAAGAAGGTGTTGTCCGTTGCGGTTTATAATCACTACAAGAGGGTGACGGCATGCCAGAACATGGATGTGGATGTGCAGAAGAGCAACATCCTTATGGTGGGGCCCACAGGCTCAGGGAAGACCTATCTGGCCCAGACCCTGGCTAAGATTCTCAATGTTCCCTTTGCCATTGCAGACGCCACTGCACTGACAGAGGCAGGATATGTGGGCGAGGATGTGGAGAACATTCTGTTAAAGCTTATCCAGGCTGCTGATTATGACATCTCCCGTGCCGAATACGGCATTATATATATTGACGAGATTGATAAGATTACCAAGAAGTCCGAAAATGTATCCATCACCAGGGATGTTTCAGGCGAAGGCGTCCAGCAGGCGCTGCTTAAGATTCTGGAGGGTACAGTTGCCAGCGTTCCGCCTCAGGGCGGCAGGAAGCATCCGCACCAGGAGCTTCTTCAGATTGATACCACCAACATCCTGTTTATCTGCGGCGGTGCCTTTGATGGCCTGGAGAAGATTGTGGAGCAGCGTCTGAGCGCCGGTTCCATTGGTTTCAACGCCGAGGTGGCAAATAAGAACGATCTGAACATAGATGAGCTGCTCAAGAAGGTGGAGCCTAAGGATCTGACCAAATTCGGACTGATTCCCGAGTTCATAGGCCGCGTGCCGGTGATGGTTTCACTGGAACAGCTTACAAAGGATGCCATGGTGCGTATCCTGTCAGAGCCGAAAAATGCCCTGATGAGACAGTACCAGAAGCTGTTTGAGCTGGACAATGTAAAGCTGGAATTCACCCAGGAGGCTCTGGAGGAGATTGCACAGCTGGCAGTAGACCGCAAGATTGGCGCCAGAGGACTGCGCTCTATCCTTGAATCAGTGATGATGGACCTTATGTATGAGATTCCGTCCGACGATTCTATCGGAATCTGTACCATTACCAGAGACGTAGTGAAAAAGGCAGGACAGCCGGAATTAGTATACCGCGATATGCCTCCTGCATCTGCCCGGAAGCCGTTGTCAGAACGGCTCAGAGGGGACAGTAAGACAGGAGAAATTGCGTAGGCTGTCATGCTCCTGTGACAATTTAGAAGAGAGAAAGGGCCGCTGCAAATCAGATATGACCCGGACCAGAAGGCCTGTTTTCCGGCCGGTCCGGCACCTGCATTGCAGCGGCTTTTCAAATGGTTAAGATACAAGAGGTGAAGATTGAGAATGGGAGAACAAGTGATTACGATGCCCGTGGTGGCTCTCAGGGGTCTGACCATACTTCCGGGT
>OAVJ01001355.1_pt1 | contig 10236 bp, 8 predicted proteins | sample 1516901 | NCBI WGS metagenome assembly OAVJ01 (sample SAMEA2580073, study PRJEB22360) | human gut metagenome | biome: human gut; feature: human-associated habitat; material: faeces | place: Denmark | collected 2008/2010 | reverse complement strand
AAAAACAAAAAAAGTTTACTCAATTTTTTCAAAAATTGCGGGTTTGGGCAGCGCCCATAAAAATCTTCAGATATAACAATTTATCAGGCGCAAACAGCCACGCTGTTTGCGTGCTAAAACTAAGTTTGTTAAAACAGGCGACAGCCATTATAAACAGAAATGCTAAAAACATAGTCAACGCATTGCGTTGACTATGAAAATGATGTTTATTTCCTTTTGTTGCTCTCGCAAAGGCTTTCGCCGTTGCGTTCAAGCCGCCAAACAGCGAGCTGTTTGGCTATAAGTCAGACTGCATAAACGGAAAGTATTTGTGGGCTTTGCCCACACCCACGACCTTTGAAAAGGTCGACCAAACTTTTATAATTGATTGGCAAATCAATTTGCTAAACCATAATTTGTTAATATTACCCCCAACATTAGAATATAAATGCACAAAAATGCCCGACTACGGAAAATCCGTAATCGGGCAACAATTTTAATTTAAAACAAATCAGCTGATTTTTGAGCCGGGTTCCATATCGTCTACAAAGATTACCTTTATTTCTTCTCCGCAAGTTGCGGCAAGAATCATTCCGCAGCTTTCAACACCGCAGAGCTTTGCAGGCTTGAGGTTTGATACAAGAATAATCTTTCTTCCGATAAGGTCGTCAGGTGTATAGAATTTTGCGATACCCGAAGCAACGGTTCTCTCTTTTACACCGTCAAAAATTGTGAGTTTCAAAAGCTTTTTAGCTTTCTTAATCGGCTCGCAAGCCTTAATTTCGGCAACTCTGAGGTCAACCTTGCAGAAATCGTCAATACCGATTTGAGCAACGCCCTCAATTTCTTCTTTGAGTTTCTCTGTCTTTTCGTCAACCTTTTCGTTATTCTTGATAATAGCGTTGAGTTCTTCGATTTCTTTCTCAACATCAATTCTCGGGAACAGAGCCTCACCTTTCTTGACTGTCACATCAAGCGGAAGAACACCGAATTTATCGGCATTTTCGTAAGTAGCGCACTTCTCGCAAGCGCCAATCTGCTCAAGTGCCTTTGGCATTGTAGTCGGCATAAATGCAGAGAGAAGTGTGGCTGTGATTCTGATAGTTTCAAGCAAATTGTAAAGAACAGTTGCAAGTCTTGCTTTCTTTGTTTCGTCCTTTGCAATCACCCACGGTGCTGTTTCGTCAATGTACTTGTTAGCACGGGAAACTACCTTGAAAATCTCGGCGAGCGCATTGTTAAGCTGGGTTTTATCAATAAAGTCATCAACGCTCGACTTAAGTGCGGTAGCGGTTGCGATGAGGTCATCGTCAAATTCTCCGCCTTCACGCTCTGTAGGAAGTGTGCCGCCAAAATATTTTTCAACCATTGCAACGGTTCTTGACACAAGGTTGCCAAAGCCGTTTGCAAGGTCGGAGTTAATACGGTTTATCATAATTTCGTTAGAGAACGAGCTGTCTGCGCCGAGTGCCATTTCACGAAGAATGTGATAACGGATAGCGTCTGCGCCGTATCTCTTGCCAAGTACAAACGGGTCTACAACATTGCCGAGCGACTTACTCATCTTCTGACCGTTAAAAGTAATCCAACCGTGAACCGCAAGGTGCTTTGGAAGCGGCAAATCGAGAGCCATAAGCATTGCAGGCCAAATTATAGCGTGGAAACGCATAATATCCTTTGCAACCATATGCACATCGGCAGGCCAGAATTTATCAAAATCATTATAAGCGTCGTTATAAAAACCAAGCGCAGAAATATAGTTTGAAAGTGCGTCAATCCACACATATATAACATGCTTATCGTCAAAAGTTACAGGAATACCCCACTTAAAAGAAGTTCTCGACACGCAAAGGTCCTCAAGACCCGGCTTGATAAAGTTGTTTACAAGCTCTGTCGCACGGGTTTTCGGCTGTAAATAGTCTGTTTCCGTAAGTAATTTTTCAATTCTGTCGGCAAAAGGTGCCATTTTGAAGAAATAGGCCTCTTCCTTAGCCTCTGTAACCTCTCTGCCGCAATCCGGACATTTGCCGTCAACAAGCTGGCTTTCTGTCCAAAAGCTCTCACAAGGAGTGCAGTATTTACCCGAATACTCGCCCTTATAAATGTATCCCTTATCGTAAAGTTCTTTAAAAATCTTCTGAACAGTCTTGATGTGGTAATCATCGGTGGTTCTTATATATCTGTCATAGTCAACATTCATAAAGTTCCAAAGGCTCTTGAAGGTTTTAACTACTTCGTCAACATATTCCTTGGGAGTCACACCCTTTTCGGCAGCTTTCTGCTCAATTTTAAGACCATGCTCGTCAGTACCCGTAAGAAACATTACATCATAGCCCTGCATTCGTCTGTAACGAGCGATAGAGTCGCAAGCAACAGTTGTATAGCAATGTCCGATATGCGGATTGCCTGACGGATAGTAAATCGGTGTCGTGATGTAATACGGTTTTTTCTGACACATAAAAAATTCCTCCCTTTTCAGCAAATGAGCTGTATTTTTATTATACCAATATCATACAAAAAATGCAATAATCAAAGTAAAACTAAACAACAAAAAGCCCGAATAATATTGCCGATATCGCAAAACATTTACGGTTTGCAAATATATTTTTGATTTCTTAAAAATATTTTATAAAAAGGCTTGACAAATCTGATAACAAGGTGTATTATAATAGAGCTGTAAAGATACAGGCAATATACAGTATCTAAATATCGCGGGATAGAGCAGCTCGGTAGCTCGTCGGGCTCATAACCCGAAGGTCGTCGGTTCAAATCCGGCTCCCGCAACCAAAAAATCAAGCAACCAAAAGGTTGCTTGATTTTTTTATCCATTGCGAAAGCAATGGTATATCATCGCCGTTAGGCGTATATCATCAGCCGTAGGCTGTATACCGCTTTCGCAATGATGATATACAAGGCTTCGCCTTAATTTATTCGCCGAAGTGTAGTATTATACTTTTAGAAGGGAGTGATATTATGGCGAAAAACTACTTGTTGATATATTCGGAGCAGCTCGCAACAGAAATAGAATTGCTTTGTCAAAATTTAAAAGCGCCTTCCAATACCCTTTTCCAAATTCGTAAAAGTTCAAGCAGCGTTTACGCAAATATTAGAGAAGCTAATTACGGGCAAAGTAAATCGGATATGATTTCTAAATTTGAGATTTCTTTAAAAGAACGCACCGAAACAGAGGGCTGGTTGAAGTTGTTGTTCGAAACGAATATCATAGACGAAGAGATGTTCAGAAGAAATAGAAATCTTTGCGGCCGCATTAGACGAATGTTAATATCAAGTTGCAAAACGCTAAAGGACAACAAATGAAAACTCTTTATACTGCTTTCAAAGGTAAAAATAACACCTCTTATCAGCTTGTTTCACGCATTGATAATAATTCACTTTTCTTAACCAATTCTTTTACCGGTCTTGAAAAAGATATTACGAAATTTGATTGTGATTTTGATGCCGTATATATGTTTGGCATTGATAAAAACTTGGTTGATAAAATTCGAATAGATCTTTGTGCTTGTTATAATAGTGAGCATATATTTACTGATTATGATTTGTTATCTTTAGAAAGTAAATTAAATGAATCAAATATATCATATTATATTTCAAAAGCTCCAACAAAATATTTATGTAATGCCGCATATTATCACATGTTGAAAAAGAACCCCAATACTGTTTTCATTCATATTCCGTCATTAAAGGGCATGAATGAAACTTTAATGAACAAATTAGCAGATATTTTTTGAGTACATCTTTTTCGGCACCTCTACTCACTAAAAAACGGCTTAACCGCTAAGGTTTTGCCGTTTTTCTTTTTGTGATTTTATTTTTGTTATTCCAACCTTTAACAAAAATAAATTTACCTTTTGTCACTTCTCAAATAATTTATAAAAATATAGACTTTTGTGTGTACTTTTGGTATAATAAAAATAATTATAGGCTTATACAAATTTAACAACATAAAGGCGAATTATTATGAAAACTATAGATTTAATAGTACCGTGTTACAACGAAGAAGAGGGACTTGAGCATTTTGTGCTTGAAACCAATAAGGTTATTGACTCAATGCCCGAATATTCATTTCGATATATCCTCGTCAATGACGGCAGTAAAGATAAAACTTACCTTGTTATGAAAAAGCTCGCAAAGCAGTTTTCCAATGTAAAGTATATTTCATTTTCAAGGAATTTCGGCAAAGAGGCGGCTATGTACGCAGGACTTCAACATTCCACTGCCGACTATGTGGTGGTTATGGACGCCGATTTGCAGCATCCGCCGACACTTTTCCCACAAATGGCAGACGCTCTCGAAAACGAGGGCTACGATGTCTGTGCCACAAAGCGTGACGAACGAGAGGGTGAAAGCAAATTCAGAGGAATTTTCTCAAAAATGTTCTTTGCCCTTTCAAATAAACTCACTGATACCAAAATGCCTTACGGCGCTATGGATTTCAGAATGATGAAAAGGCAGGTCGTCGATTCTATTCTTGAACTTGCCGAAGTTCAGAGATTTTCAAAGGGAATATTCTCTTGGGTAGGTTTCAACACAAAATGGATTTCATTTAAAACCGTTGACCGTCAGCTTGGACAGACAACATGGAAATTCTCAAGTCTTTTTCGTTATGCGATTGACGGAATTACCTGTTTTTCGGTTGCTCCCCTCCGTTTTACGGCAGTAATGGGTGCGATAATCTTTGTTATTTCGCTTATCTATATAATGATAACCCTTGTTCAGACATTGTTTTTCGGAATTACCACACCGGGTTATGTAACTACCTTGTGTGCGGTTCTGTTTTTGGGCGGAATTACCGAAATGTCTATCGGTATTCTTGGCGAATACATAGGCAGAATTTATATGGAAACCAAGGACAGACCGATTTACATAACAAAATTCTCTAATTTTGAGGACGAAAACAACGAGGAAAAGGAATAATTATGGGCGATTTTATAAAAAAGTTTTTTGATATAAAGTTTTGGAAGTTTATTCTGGTCGGCGTAATCAATACCCTCGTTGGCAACGGCTTGCAGTTTGTGCTCTTTGCGCTTTTTGCGTGGGACAGATACGAATGGGGTGTGTGGCTCGCCTCGGCTCTCGGATACTTAATCGGCAGTATTGTAAGCTATTTTCTTAACAAATACTTTACATTTAAAAATACAGAAAAGGGTTGGAAACCGATTTTACGCTTTGCGCTGAACATTGCCGTTTGCTACGCACTATCGTATTGCATAGCGATTCCGCTAATCAAATGGATTTGTACGGCGAATAATTTTACAATGTTCTCATTTACGGTTGAACAGTTTGCAGGCTATACCTCAATGATACTCGGCTCTTGCCTGTTTGTAGCGTTCAACTACATAGGACAAAGATTCTTTGCCTTTAAAGAAAAGAAATGATAAAACAAGAATACTCCCGACATTAACATAGGTTATATCGGGAGTATTGCGATTTTTAAACGGTTATTTTTTAATTGAGAGAAATTAGAGATTACCTGAATTTTTAACCGATTATAAAAGCTTGGTCAACCTTTTATAATTGTTTGGCAAAATACTACCCTAATCATTAAAACAAAGATGTGATATTATGAGTAAAGCAATGAACATTGCCAAAAAAATATTAAAAAGTCCTCTTGCACCGCTTGCAAAAGTTGCGTTTGATATATTTGCAAAGTTACAGTTCGGATATTTGAATTTAAAATGGAAAATCAGCGGAAAGAAAATGCCGACTGCCGAGCAGGCACACGAAGTTACACAAAATGTAACATTTATGTTCAAGTCCTTTGAAAGGCAAAAGCAGGCAAAAAAGCTGTATAAAAACATTCAAAAAAACTACCCCGGTGCAAAAGTGGTGATTGCAGACGACAGCAAAGTTCCGCTTGAAATAAAAACAAAACACAATCCGCCTACCGTAATTCATATGCCGTTCAACAGCGGACTCAGCAAGGGGCTTAATCTCGCACTTGCCGAGGTTAAAACCGAGTATTTAATGCGTATGGACGATGACGAGCTTAGTTTTCTTAAGTCACACAAAGACATTGACCTTGTCGGATTTGTGCCTCTTACCGCAGGCAAATGTACTCCTGTGCAGAAAATCGCCCGAAATTACAATGAATTTGATATGAAAAATGCCTATAAACCGCTTAAAATACCGCATTTGACAAAGATAGACGAAAACCATATTGTATATGGAAAAGTCCCGAATATTTTTCTTGCGAGAACGCAGAAAATCAAAGAAATAGGCTGGGACGATAACATAAGAATGATAGATCACCACGAGTTTTTTCTCCGTGCGGCGGGAAATATTGTGTCGGTAATGAATCCGAACACGGCAGTATTTCACATTCACAATCCGTTTGACAATTATTACAACAGTTTCCGCAGTGATTTCAGAGATGATTTTTACTATATAAAAGGCAAAATGCTCGCAACAAGAAAGTCCTTGCGACAAGATAAAAGTTAATAAAATAAAGTATCGACATTGCTGTTCATACAAAAGCTGTGATATGCTTTATAGGTAAAAAACTGAAAGTCTATTAATAACTATCGGATAATAAAAAGTTTCGTCAAACTTAGTCTTAGCACGCAAACAGTCAAGCTGTTTACACCCGACAGATTGCTATAACGGAAAATTTTATCCCCTGTTTTTGTAGATTTTTGACAAGTACATTGGTACTACTGACAATTTAACTCCTGCAATATTGTATCAAACGCAAAACACCCTCTCCGCTTGGAGAGGGTGAAATTTTGCGTTGTTTTATTATTCACTGCCGTAAGTCTGATTTACAAATATATGAGAAATATTTTCCACATCGGATTTTTTAAGTTTTATAAGCTTATTGCAACAAGCGTAGTCATCAGACTTAGGCCATGCGAAAATATCTATTCTTGAAACAATCAACTGATTTCCGTCTGCACTAATGGACTCAATAAAAGAATAATCATTAGAACCTACAATACCGATATATGCATATAAGGCATTTTCCTTAAAAAATTCATCGTCAAAATCCGATGATTCAGCTTTGAATAAATCACAAAACTGTTCTTTTGAAGTTATAAGAAAATTACATCTTTTTATTGAATCAAATTCATTCATTGTAACAATACCGTTGTGTTCATCGTATATAACCTCATACGGTATGCCTTTACCGGGTATTTCTTCATCATAATAGTAATATCGTGTTTCTTCGGTAACATTATTATACGAATCACCCAGCGGTTTGTAACACTCATAATCTGTACCGACTATCTTTTTCTGAATTTCCGACACATCGTTTACATTAAAACCGCCGTCACCGTTAAAATCAAGGTGTTCGAGCATTGCGCCTGTGATTACTTCGTTGCCGACAAGCTGTAACTGCAAAGCCGTAACATCGGATATATTTACGGCATTGTCCGCATTGTAATCACCGATTTTTGTATATGTAAACTTTTGATTTTCTGCCGCAAATGCAGGGATTACCGCTGTTGCACCCATACACAGCGCAAGTGCCGTTGATACTAATATTTTAGTTTTTTTCATAGTCCTGCCTCCTGTCATTTTCCCATTTGGGATATATATATCTGTAATGCAGTAACATCTCTTAAATCAATAATACCATCTTTATTGACATCAGACAAAAACATCTCTTTATTATTAAAATCGGATGTTCCTGCCAAATATTTTTGTAATGAAACTACATCTGAAACATCAATAGTGCCATCAACATTTACATCTCCGGGTAAATAATTTATTTTGTTAAAATACCATCTATACCGTAAAGAAGATGTATCGGTTTCTGCATCACAATTCAGCCACATAAACTTTGAATTATTATAACATAATATTTTGCCGTTTGCAACATTTTTAATACAATATGTACCGTCATTGTTTTTTGTTATATCAACATTAACTGCATCTGAACTAACTATCAATCCACCGCTTGCGGTATCTTCCGACAAATATTCATCAATACTATTGTATCCTGTTTTTATTGTATATCCGTTTGATGATTTAGCTATTATCCAATTAGCAGTATCTGTTAATTTATTCTGACTTGTAATATTTCTTGCAGAAATATGAGAAGTATTAGAACTATTATATAACATATAGTTTTCTGTAGAAGCATTTTTTAAATAATATATTCCGCTTTGTTCAACAGAACTGCTTAACATATTATCTGTACTCCAAGCATAACCATACCTTACTTTTGTAGGAGATGAATTTTGTTTTATATTAAGTCTGTATTTAAAATCAGTTGTTGACATAGGGAAATAGCACATCTCTGTAGAACTGTTTGTCAAGCTTGATTTACTTATAATTTCGTTATTTTGTAAAATATTTAAGTTTAAGTCAGATGTTTGTCCTAATGTAATATCAGCTTCGTTCTTTCTTGGGTCTTCCGGATGTTCTATTACCTTTGCTGTATTTTCCTTTATCCATGTAATGCTTACATTCATTTTTTGTGCATCATAACAAGGTTGAACAATATCCACATTTGTTTCTGTTCCTTTAAGAATACCCGAACCATATGTTCCCTGACTTATTATACTTGCCATAGTCCAAGCATCAGGAGCACCTGCACCTTGTCGCTCTGTAATTCCCTGCTCCATAGTTTCTTGCCCGCCTTGTTCATCGGTTTGTTTCACCTTTCTGTGGCAAGAAGCAAGTACAATAGCCTTTATCTCTTGCGGATGTAGCGAAAGTGACGGCTTTAACTCAAGCATAAGCGCAATTTCAGCCGTCAAAGCAGGGGAAGCTGAACTTGTTCCGCCACCGGGGAAATTATCCGACATTATAACATCTGGTTTTTCACACCCTATCTTATTTTCATATTTATTTTTCCATCCATAATTTATTAACCAGTCATCATCTGGATTATCACCTGTATTATTATTGGCATAACCCCCTACTGTAATAGCATTATATGCCATTCCGGGAGAAGTAATTCTTGCTCCTGGTATCCAATATCCACGGGTACCATCGTTATGAATATAATTTTCATCATACCAATCGTTTTCGTGATCACCATAATTTCCTCCCGCAATAACAGTTGAAATATTATGTTCAGAAATAATATGATCAAAATATTTATCATTTAGTGAATAATCAAAATCAGGTGTAACATCTCCTATGCTATTTGGATCTAGTTTTGCGTGGTACCTATCATAGACAAGATCTGAAAGATTCACTTCTAAAACATCTATATCAGATTCCAATAAAGATTCTATATTTGCATATTGCATATCTGTCGCATATATTTTAGCGTCTTTAGCAATACCAGTCTTTACTCCTGCCAAAATCCTACAAGTATTATCAGGATGCTTATGCAATTCACTGACTATATTAACAGGTGTCGGAATTATATGATTAGGATTTTCCACTATTGTTATATCGTCCAAATCAAATTCTAATTGTTCGTCTGAATCTATTAATCCTGGAATTTGCCATTCTATTAAACCGACATTTACATTTTTACCACTAAGACCTAATTTTTCATAAACCTTTGGTAATCCCATAGATTCCTTGGCACTGACACCTTCATCTTTATCTACCGACGGATTTTCTATTGTGGGTTCTTCGTAGTAACCGATTTCTTCAACAACAGATAACTTTGAAGCATTATCAATTTCTTCCGGAGTCATATTTGCGATAATCATGGGTGCATACTGACTGCTAAAAATAATATCATTTTCGTTTAATGACAATTTACTCTTTACAGTGCTGCTTTTTTCATCATACTCTTCTCTCGCTATTTCCTTTCTTGCGCTTTTATATGTATTGGTTCTTTCTTTTTCAATAGCTCTTGCTTCTTGAGTGCGAACAAGATATTGTTCCATCTCTGCCTCAGCTTGTTGCTCATCGTTTTCTAAACCATACAGTGTAGTTGCTAAAGGAAAATCTGTTATTACCTCACAATCCGCCGGTGTCAGACCGGTTTCTTTAGCTGTACGGGTATCAACTTTGTCAAAATCAATATCCTTATACCAAATATAAACAGGTATTTTTGCGTCACTTACAGCAGATGAATTAATTTCATCAGTTAATTGAGCCGTAATTTTTTCAGCAGGTTGTAATTCATACTCATTTTGTTCTTCGGCGTTTACAATCAATGCTGAACTCACAGACATTGTAGATAAAATACCTACTAATACTAATGATATCCATCGTTTACTTCTTTTCATGTTTTCCACTCCTCTTTTTTGTTGTGTGAATTATTATCACTTCTTCGATTATTATATCAAATATTATCATAATTGTATATATTTTTATTAAATTTAT
>OAVJ01001344.1_pt1 | contig 10329 bp, 9 predicted proteins | sample 1516901 | NCBI WGS metagenome assembly OAVJ01 (sample SAMEA2580073, study PRJEB22360) | human gut metagenome | biome: human gut; feature: human-associated habitat; material: faeces | place: Denmark | collected 2008/2010 | reverse complement strand
TTTTCCGAAGATCACTTTCGAGCTGCAGTCCTTGAACCGCGAGAAGTAAAGGCTGACGGGGTTCCGCCGTTAAAGGAACGCATATAACGGATATCAGAATATGATATCTAAGTATGTTGTAACAGGTGGTTAACGTAAGATTTTTAAACTTTCGTCCTATTACAGGACGAAAGTTTTTTTACTATAGAAACGAAGGCAGCATCAGTTCCTGTACAGCATAAACAGTAACTCAGAAAAATAAAAGAAAAGTAGAAAGGAAAAGCGCTATGTACAAGAAAGTTTCCACGGATATGAATTTCGTAGGACGTGAAAAAGAAGTTGAAGCATTCTGGAAAGAGCATGATATCTTCCAGAAAAGTATGGAGGAAAAAGAAGGATGTCCGGAGTACACCTTTTACGACGGACCTCCGACAGCAAACGGAAAACCGCATATCGGTCACGTTCTGACACGTGTTATCAAAGATATGATCCCGAGATACCGCACAATGAAGGGATACAAGGTTCCTCGTAAAGCAGGATGGGATACCCATGGTCTGCCGGTAGAGCTGGAAGTAGAAAAGCTGCTTGGTCTGGACGGAAAAGATCAGATTGAAGGATACGGACTGGAGCCGTTTATCGACAAATGTAAAGAGAGCGTATGGAAATACAAAGGAATGTGGGAGGATTTCTCCAGCACGGTTGGATTCTGGGCAGATATGGAGCATCCTTATGTAACATACGACAACAATTTCATCGAATCCGAGTGGTGGGCATTGAAACAGATCTGGGACAAAAAGCTCCTCTACAAAGGATTTAAGATTGTACCTTACTGCCCTCGCTGCGGAACTCCGTTGTCTGCGCAGGAAGTGGCACAGGGATACAAGGATGTGAAAGAGCGTTCTGCAATCGTAAGATTTAAGGTAAAAAACGAAGACGCATACATTCTGGCATGGACAACAACACCTTGGACACTGCCGTCAAACGTTGCACTTTGTGTAAATCCAAGTGAGACTTATGTAAAAGTAAAAGCAGCAGACGGTTATGTATATTACATGGCAGAGGCACTTCTTAATACGGTTCTTGGAAAGCTTGCAGAAGAAGGAACACCGGCTTATGAGGTTCTGGAGACATATGTAGGAAAAGATCTGGAATACAAAGAGTATGAGCCATTGTACCAGTGTGCAGCTGACAGTGCAGAGAAACAGCATAAAAAAGCATTTTATGTGACATGTGATAACTACGTTACATTGACAGACGGTACCGGAGTCGTTCATATTGCGCCTGCATTTGGTGAGGACGATGCAAATGTCGGAAGAAATTATGAACTCCCGTTTGTACAGCTTGTAGATGAAAAAGGGGATATGGCAGCAGAGACTCCGTTTGCAGGAGTATTTGTGAAAAAGGCAGATCCGATGGTACTCAAAGATCTGGATGAGAGAGGACTTCTCTTTGACGCTCCGAAATTTGAGCACAGCTATCCGCACTGCTGGAGATGTGATACTCCGCTGATCTACTACGCACGTGAGTCTTGGTTCATCAAGATGACGGCTGTAAAAGAAGATCTGATTGCAAACAACAACACCATCAACTGGATTCCGGAAAACATCGGAAAAGGACGTTTCGGAGACTGGCTTGAAAACGTTCAGGACTGGGGAATCAGCCGTAACCGTTACTGGGGAACACCGCTGAATATCTGGGAGTGTGAATGCGGACATATGCACTCTATTGGAAGCATTGCAGAATTAAAAGAGATGTCTGATAACTGTCCGGATGATATCGAACTGCACCGTCCATATATCGACGATGTGACGATTACTTGTCCAGAGTGTGGAAAACAGATGCACCGTGTACCGGAAGTGATTGACTGCTGGTTTGACAGTGGTTCCATGCCGTTTGCACAGCACCACTATCCGTTTGAGAACGAAGATTTGTTCAAACAGCAGTTCCCGGCAGACTTTATTTCCGAGGCGGTAGACCAGACAAGAGGATGGTTCTACTCTCTGCTTGCGATTTCTACATTGCTGTTTAACAAAGCGCCATACAAGAATGTTATCGTTCTTGGACATGTGCAGGATGAGAACGGACAGAAGATGAGTAAGTCCAAAGGAAACGCGGTCGATCCATTTGACGCACTGGAGACATACGGAGCAGATGCGATCCGCTGGTACTTCTACAGCAACAGTGCACCATGGCTTCCAAACCGTTTCCACGGAAAAGCAGTTGTAGAAGGACAGCGTAAATTCATGGGAACTCTGTGGAACACATACGCATTCTTCGTACTGTATGCAAATATTGATGGATTTGACGCAACAAAATATACACTGGAATATGATAAATTAGGAGTCATGGATAAATGGCTTCTGTCCAAACTGAATACACTGACAAAAACAGTGGATGAGCATCTGGCAAACTACAGAATTCCGGAAAGTGCAAGAGCACTGCAGGATTTCGTGGATGACATGAGTAACTGGTATGTCAGAAGAAGCCGTGAGCGTTTCTGGGCAAAAGGAATGGAACAGGATAAGATCAATGCGTACATGACATTGTACACTGCGCTTGTGACAGTATCGAAAGTTGCTGCGCCGATGATCCCGTTCATGACAGAAGAAATCTACCAGAACCTGGTGAAGAGTGTTGATGCATCCGCTCCGGAAAGTATCCACCTTTGTGATTATCCGGAGGTTCAGAACGAACTGATCGATGAAAAACTGGAAGCAGATATGGACAATGTATTAAAACTGGTTGTCATGGGCCGTGCATGCCGTAACGCATCCAACATCAAAAACCGTCAGCCGATCGGACAGATGTTCGTGAAAGCAGGATTCGATCTGCCGGAATTTTATCAGGAGATCGTGGCAGATGAGCTGAATGTAAAAAATGTAAAATTTACAGATGATGTAAGAGACTTTACTTCTTATAGTTTTAAACCACAGTTAAAGACAGTCGGACCAAAATATGGTAAAATGTTGGGTGGAATCAAAGTTGCGTTAGACCAGCTCGATGGCAATGCAGCAATGGATGAGATTAACGAAACAGGTTCTCTGAAACTGGATATTAACGGACAGGAAGTAACACTGTTCAAAGAAGATTTGTTGATCGATACTGCACAGATTGAAGGATATGTTTCTGAAAATGACAATGGAATCACAGTTGTTCTGGATACAAATCTGACAGAAGAGCTTCTGGAGGAAGGATTTGTAAGAGAGATCATCAGTAAGATCCAGACAATGAGAAAAGAAGCCGGATTTGAAGTGATGGATAAGATCAAAGTGACCTACAAAGGAAGCGAAAAGGCAGAGGCAGTCTTCGCAGCGAACGGTACACAGATCTGTTCTGAGGTTCTGGCAGTTTCTGCAGAAAAAGCAGAGCCGGCCGGATTCGTAAAAGAATGGAAGATTAATGGAGAAGCTGTTTTCATGGGAGTCGAAAAAGAAGGGAGATAATCGACATGTACAGCAAACGTTTTGAAAAGGAAACATTTAAAGAGGCAGTCAGGGAAAATGTAAGGACTCTGTATCGGAAAAATATTGCTGAAGCATCTCCACAGCAGATATTTCAGGCAGTTTCCTATGCCGTAAAAGATATTATTATGGATGACTGGATCGCTACGCAGAAGGCTTATGATGAAGCAGATGCAAAGGCCGTCTACTATATGTCCATGGAGTTTCTGATGGGACGTGCGCTTGGCAATAACCTGATCAATATGACAGCATACAAAGAGGTCAAAGAAGCACTGGAAGAGATGGACATCGATCTGAACGTTGTTGAGGATGAAGAGCCGGACGCAGCACTTGGAAACGGAGGACTCGGAAGACTTGCAGCATGTTTTCTGGATTCATTGTCCACTTTGAATTATCCGGCATACGGATGTGGAATCCGTTACCGCTATGGAATGTTTAAGCAGAAAATAGAAAATGGTTATCAGGTGGAGACACCTGATAACTGGCTCAAAGAAGGAAATCCGTTTGAGCTGCGCCGCGAGGAATATGCAAAAGAAGTGCGCTTCGGGGGAAATGTACATTTTGACAAAGATCCGGAGACAGGAAAAGATATCTTTGTACAGGAAAATTATGAATCCGTACTTGCAATCCCATATGATATGCCGATCGTGGGATACGGTAATCACGTAGTCAATACACTGCGTGTGTGGGATGCAAAGGCGATCACAGATTTCCAGCTGGACGCATTTGACAGAGGAGATTATCACAAATCCGTAGAGCAGGAGAATCTTGCAAAACTGATCGTAGATGTATTGTATCCGAATGACAATCACTATGCAGGAAAAGAGCTTCGTCTGAAACAGCAGTATTTCTTTATTTCCGCAAGCTTGCAGACAATGCTTGAAAAGTATAAAAAGAAACACAGTGATGTGCGTAAACTCTACGAAAAGGTAGCGATTCAGATGAATGATACCCACCCGACCGTGGCAGTGCCGGAGCTGATGCGTCTTCTCATCGATCAGGAAGGGCTCACATGGGAGGAAGCATGGGATGTGACAACAAAGACCTGTGCATATACGAACCATACGATTATGTCAGAAGCTTTGGAAAAATGGCCGATTGATCTGTTCTCCAGACTGCTTCCGCGTATTTATCAGATCGTACAGGAGATTGACAGAAGATTCCTGATTGAGGTGCGTGCAAAATATCCTGGAAATGAAGAGAAGGTACGCAAGATGGCAATTCTCTATGATGGTCAGGTAAGAATGGCACATATGGCGATCATTGCAGGATATTCTGTCAATGGTGTTGCAAAGCTCCATACGGAGATCCTCAAACACCAAGAGTTAAAAGACTTCTATGAGATGATGCCGGAGAAATTTAATAACAAGACGAATGGAATCACGCAGAGAAGATTTTTGCTTCACGGAAATCAGCTGCTTGCAGACTGGATCACGAATAAGATCGGAGACGGCTGGATCACTGATCTTGCCCAGATCGGAAAGCTGAAAGCCTATGTAGATGATGAGCAGGCGAGAAAAGAGTTCATGGAGATCAAATACCGCAACAAAGTCCGTTTGGCAGCGTATATCAAAAAACACAACGGAATTGAAGTAGATCCGAATTCAATTTTTGATGTACAGGTAAAACGTCTTCATGAGTACAAACGTCAGTTGTTAAATATCATGCATGTAATGTATCTGTACAATCAGATCAAAGAACATCCGGAGGTGAGCTTCTATCCGAGAACCTTTATTTTCGGAGCAAAAGCAGCGGCCGGATATAAACGTGCAAAAGAGACGATCAAACTGATCAACTCCGTAGCAGATGTAGTCAATAATGACAGAAGCATCAATGGCAAATTAAAAGTTGTATTTATCGAAGATTACCGTGTATCCAACGCAGAGCTTTTATTTGCGGCAGCAGATGTCAGTGAGCAGATTTCTACAGCTTCCAAAGAAGCTTCCGGTACCGGAAATATGAAATTCATGCTCAACGGTGCGCCGACATTGGGTACGATGGACGGAGCCAACGTAGAGATTGTGGATGAAGTCGGCATTGAAAATGCATTTATCTTCGGACTCAGTTCAGAAGAAGTTATCAACTATGAAAATCATGGCGGATACAATCCGACAGAGATTTACTTCAATGACTGGGAGATCAAGCGTGTGGTAGATCAGCTGATGGATGGAACCTATGCAAACGGAAACCACGAGATGTACAAAGATCTGTATAACTCACTTCTGAACACACAGTGTACAGACAGACCTGACACATACTTTATTCTGAAGGATTTCCGTTCCTATGCAGATGCACAGAAGAAAGTAGAAGAAGCATATAAAGATAAGGACAGATGGTCCAAAATGGCGATGATGAACACTGCCAGCAGTGGAAAATTCACCTCTGACAGAACGATTGAAGAGTATGTGGATGATATCTGGAAACTGAAGAAGGTGTTTGTAAAGCCGGTCGAAGAATAGGAGGAAGCCTATGGAATTTTACAGTGAATTGCCATATGAGGACTTTAGTTACTATAATACTCCGTCCACTCATGAGGTGGGAGGAAGTATTCTGACAGGAATTTTGATGTTTTATCTGATCATATTACTGGTTGGACTGACCGTTGCGGTCGTAAACTATATTTTCCGCGGAATCGGAATGTACAACATGGCAAAAAGAGAAGGAATGGATTATCCATGGCTGGCGTTTGTACCATTTGCCAGAACGTACCTTCAGGGAGAGCTTGGCGGAACGGTACATCTGAAAAATAAACAGATCAAGAATCCGGGAATCTGGCTGATCGTACTGCCATTTATTTCTTCCATCGTTACCGGTATCCTGTATGTGGTCATATGGGTAGTGCTTGGATTTGGTGTGGTTTTCTCATCTTACGGCGGCTTTAGCTTTGGCGCAGTGACAGGAATCATTATCGTGACAGTTATCGTCATTGTATTTTTTACAGTGTACAATGCAGTCTACAGTGTGCTTCGAATTCTTGTAAACCGTCAGATTTATGAGAAATTTACAACACCGGGAATGGCAGTTGCACATGCGGTTCTGGGAGTATTACTTCCGCTGTATGAATCCATTTGTCTGTTTGTGATGCGGAATCGTCCGTATAATCCGGGAAAAGAACCGGATCTGGGAACACCGTTTATGACAACACCTCCGCCGATCGCGCCGGCACCTGAGATGCCCCGGCAGACATCGGAAGAGGCACCGGCTGCTCCTGCGCCGAAGCAGGAGGAAACGCCTGCAGAAGATCAGAATACAGCGGATCCGGTAGACGGAGAGTTTAAGAAAGTAGACGAAGAGATCATCCCGGGAGAATACCGCAGGGTGGAAGAATCTCCAAGACCGGAGCATGAGCAGATGACTTCCAGCTATACGTATGGCGGGACAAAAGAAGAACCGAAAACAGATGACAAACCATCTGCAGAAGAATAAAAGGATATCAGACCTCCATGGTGCATATACTGCATCATGGAGGTTTTTTATGAAGATAAAACATCAAAAACTAAAATCAGCGGGAGCGTTTTTGACAATCCTGTTATTGCTTCCCTATGTAGTCACAGTTTTTGTAAACGGAATCGATGTACTGGGAATGTCGCAGGAACCTTGTGTTCAGGCAGAAACAGAAGATCAGGACGGTGAGAAGACTGTCAGGACGGTTCCGTGGACAGAATACATGATGGGAATTTTAGGGAAAACAATGCCAGCATCCTATGAAAAAGAGGCACTGAAGGCACAGGCAGTAGTACTTCGTACCATGCTGTATCAGCAGGCTGCACAGGATGTTGTGTTCAAAGAGGCATATCTGACACCGGAAGAATTGAAGAAAAAATGGGGAGCTGAAAATTTTGAGAATTATTATAAGAAATTAAGAGAGGTGCTGGATGAAACAGAGACACAAGTGCTTTTTTATCAGGATTCTTATGCCTGGGTTCCGTATCATCAATCCAGTAACGGAAAGACAAGAAGCGGAAAAGAAGTGATCGGCGGGGATACATATCCGTATCTTGCGACAAGAGAATGTCTGGAGGATGTGAAGGCGGAAGACGAGATGCATGTGTATCAGTTTTCGTATGATGAGATCAAGAAAAAGTGCCGGTCGTTCCTGGAAGCGGCAGAGGGAGAAGCAGAAGCCAAAAAAGCGCTGAAATTCGAAGATTTTGAAATCCAGGAAAAAGATTCTGCAGGATATGTTTCCAAATTTCGGATTGGAAACACGGTCTGCAGCGGAGATGAATTTCGAGATGCGTTATCTCTTGCATCCAGTGCATTTTCCATACAGGAAGAATCAGGAGGACTCAAAATCACCACAATGGGAAAAGGGCACGGACTTGGGATGAGCCAGTGGACGGCAAATGAACTGGCGAAAAACGGTCAAAATTATAAAGAGATTCTGGAATTCTTCTTTGAGGGAACAACGATCACAAACTCCGAAGAAATTTTGGAAAAACCAGAATAAACAGCAGTGCTTCTGGCAAAAATATAGCCAGAGGTGATGAATATGAATAACAATGAAAAGCCTTCCTTAAAAAGTAAAGGAATGTCAGTTGCGATTGTGATCTGTTTCGTCGTTGTAGTATCTGTCGTGGGAGCCGTTGTATACAACAGCTATCACCGAAGAGCAACGGGAAGCCAGCTTGCAAAAAACAACACCGTTACAGAAGAGACCAGAACAACCAATACCAATGATATTGTTCTGCCGCAGGCCGAAGAAGATACATCCGCAGAAAATGGATCAGAGACAGGTACGAATGAAAGCGCAGAGACACAGACAGAGACAGCAGCACCGGCAAAACAAGTTTATTTGATGAAAACAGTACACTTGCATGGCCGGCAAGTGGAAGTGTGATTCTTGGATACAGCATGGATAAGACGGTATTTTTTCAGACACTGGAACAGTACAAGTATAATCCTGCAATGATTATCGCAGGAGAAGCCGGAGAAATGATAGGAGCTTCTGCAGACGGAATCGTAACCAATATTGAAGAAACTGCACAGACAGGAGTGACAGTCACACTGGATATGGGAAACGGTTACAGTGCAGTTTACGGGCAGCTCAAAGATGTGCCGCTTGCAATTGGGGATTTTGTGGCACAGGGACAGACTGTAGGATATTTAAGTGAACCGACAAAATACTATAGCGTAGAAGGTCCAAATCTTTATTTCGAGGTGACAAAAGACGGAGAAGCGAAAGATCCGGCAGTATATATGGAATAACAGTCAGGGGGTGCGAAAAATAAAATGTTTCGTATCCCTTTTTATTTTCCATAACGATGCTTGATTTGGAGCACAAAAGAGGAGTAAAATAGAGGACATTGATAAGAGGTGACAAAATGAACTATACATATATCTTAAAATGCAAAGATGATTCTCTGTATACCGGATGGACCAATGATCTGAAAAAGCGGATTACAAGCCACAATGCCGGAAAGGGAGCCAAGTATACAAAAGCCAGAAGACCGGTGGAACTGGTCTACTATGAAGAATTTCAGACAAGAGAAGAGGCAATGAAAAGAGAATATGCCATCAAACAGCTGTCCAGAAAAGAAAAAGAGGCACTGATCAAGACCAGGCCTCTTTAAAGGTTCTATATTAAGATAGGAAAATCTTAGCCAAAGTATCTCTTTAACAGACCTTCGAAAGCTTTTCCGTGACGAGCTTCGTCTCTTGCCATCTCGTGTACTGTATCGTGGATTGCATCCAGGTTAGCAGCTTTTGCACGTTTTGCAAGATCGAATTTACCAGCTGTAGCTCCGTTCTCAGCATCAACTCTCATCTCCAGGTTTTTCTTTGTGCTGTCTGTAACAACTTCACCTAACAATTCAGCGAATTTAGAAGCGTGCTCTGCTTCTTCCCAGGCAGCTTTTTCCCAGTATAATCCGATTTCCGGATATCCTTCTCTGTGAGCAACTCTTGCCATAGCAAGGTACATACCAACTTCTGTACATTCTCCTTCAAAGTTTGCTCTTAAGTCAGCAAGGATGTCTTCGCTTACGCCCTGAGCAACACCTACAACGTGCTCTGCAGCCCAAGATCTTTCTCCTGTCTGCTCTTTGAATTTATCAGCTGGTGCATGACAGACTGGACATTCAGCCGGTGCAGCGTCTCCCTCGTGAACATAACCACATACTGTACAAACAAATTTTTTCATAGTTCAAATCTCCTTTTCTTAATTGAATTTGACCGGAATGAGTCGGCCTTTGGTTAATATTATAATACGGAATCAGAAAACTTTCCATATTATGGACAAATTTAAGATTTTTTGATGCAGTTTCCGCCTTTTCCATAAAAAGTCATCGTGCAGAAATCAATGATTCCATCAAAATCTTTAGCAGCAATTTCATTTAGCTCTGTGACATTTTGCATATCCATGTTGATATCCAGAACCCTTTTGCAGCAAGTGCAGAAAAAGTGGTTGTGAGGTCTCACATCACCGTCAAATCTGTCCCCGCCGTCAGGAGTTGTAATCTTGACTGCCTCACCGAGATCAGTCAGCAGATTTAAATTCCGGTAAACAGTTCCAAGACTGATATTCGGAAACTCCTCTTTGACATGCATATAGACCGTATCAGCAGTTGGATGCTCAGTGGTCGATGCCAGATAGTTCTTGATGGACTCTCGCTGTCTGCTATATTTCAAAGTAGCCAAGTGAGTTCTCCTTTCAAAACAATAATAGTAATCGTTGCTATGTTTAGACTATAATACAGTTTTGAAAGTTTGTCAATAGGATTTTTGAAAAAAGAATATTTTATTTGATAAAATGTTACAAAAAAGTTAATAAATAAAAAATAAACAGACATAATATATCGTGATATGTCGAAATACAGGAGAAAAAACCCTTTTAAAACTGTTGACACATCGTATAACCACTGATATAATCACACTGTAACAAATTTAA
>OAVJ01001339.1_pt1 | contig 10352 bp, 9 predicted proteins | sample 1516901 | NCBI WGS metagenome assembly OAVJ01 (sample SAMEA2580073, study PRJEB22360) | human gut metagenome | biome: human gut; feature: human-associated habitat; material: faeces | place: Denmark | collected 2008/2010 | reverse complement strand
GCGAAGCGCACCAGAAATGTGCCGGTCCTCTTTTGGGTCTCACCCCAGGAGATGGAGCTGATCCGGCAGAAAATGGCCCAGTTCGGGACGGACAATCTCAGCGCATACCTGCGCAAGATGGCGATAGACGGCTATGTGCTCCAACTGGATTTGCCGGAGCTGAAGGAGCTGGTGAGCCTGCTGCGCCGGTCCAGCAACAATTTGAACCAGCTCACCCGCCGCGTCCATGAGACCGGGCGCTTTTATGACGCAGACCTGGAGGATTTGCGGCAGGGGTATGAACGCCTGTGGTCAGCGGCGGGGCATGTTCTCTCCCAGCTTTCCAAGCTGGAATAGGCCGAAAAAAATTCGCCGAAATTTTCGGCGAATTTCCGCATCGTTGTGGCTGGCCCCAGCCTATGGTAAGATGATAGTGGAAAAAGACGCCAAGGAGGAATGAGATATGAGGTTACTGTTAAAGATACTCGCGGCCCCCCTGATTGCGGCCCTGGCCCTGCTGGTCTGGATTTGCTCCGGCCTGCTCTACTGCACCGCCTTTATCTTCGGCCTCGCGGGGACCATTGTGGCGGTCCTGGGTGTGGCGGTGCTCGTCACCTACTCAGTTCAAAACGGCATCATTCTCCTGGTGATTGCCTTCCTCGTCTCTCCCATGGGACTGCCTGTGGCTGCTGGGAAAGCTCCAGGCCCTGCGCTATACCATTCAGGACTGGATTTACGGATAAGTCAAACAAAGACGGCCCCGACGCTCAAGAAGCGCCGGGGCTGTTCTTCTATGCGCCAGGAAAGGAGGGGCGCTTTTGGCAACTACCCGCATCATGCCCCTGCACACCGGCAAGGGCCGGAGCGTGGGCACCGCTATCCGCGATATTCTGGACTATGTTGAGAACCCGGACAAAACCGACCGGGGCAGGCTCATTACGGCCCATGGCTGCAACGGCCCTATCGCGGACGCGGAGTTTCTGTTCAGCAAGCAGCAATACCTCGCCAGGACCGGCAGGCGGCGGGGCGCGGACGATGTGATCGCCTACCATGTCCGGCAGGCGTTTGTGCCCGGAGAGGTCACGCCGGAGGAGGCCAACCGCATCGGCGTGGAGTTTGCCAGACGCTTTACCAAGGACAATCATGCCTTCATCGTCTGCACCCACATTGACCGTTCGCACATCCATAATCACATCATTTGGAACTCCACATCGCTGGACTGCACCCGCAAGTTCCGCAACTTTTGGGGCAGCACCCGCGCCGTGCGGCGGTTGAGTGATACCCTGTGCATTGAAAACGGCCTGTCCATTGTGGAGGACCCAAAACCCAAGGGCCAGACCTACGACAAGTGGCTGGGCACCCAGGCCAAGCCCTCCCACCGGGAGCTGCTGCGGCAGGCCATTGACAAGGCCATAGAGCGCGGGCCGAAGGACCTGGAGGCCCTTTTGGAGCTGCTGCAAGAGGCGGGCTTTTCCGCCAAACGGCGAGGTAAGGATATTGCGTTCCGGGCACCCGGCTGGAAAAATGTTGTCTGCCTGAAAACCCTGGGAGACGGCTATGGGGAAGCCGACCTGTGTGCCGCGCTCACTGGGAAGCACAAGCATGTCCCGGCCCGGAGAGCCGCCCCTGCTCCGGCTGTCCCGAAGGTCAATCTGCTGGTGGACATTCAGGCCAAGCTCCGCGCCGGTAAGGGGGCCGGATATGCGCGGTGGGCCAGCAAATTCAACCTGAAACAGATGGCGCAGACCCTGAACTATCTCAACGATCATGGCCTTCTGGATTACAAGGTGCTGGCGGAAAAGACGGTGGCAGCCACGGCACGGCGCAACGAGCTGTCCGAGAAAATCAAGGCGGCGGAGAAGCGTATGGCGGAGATCGCCGTGCTGCGAACCCACATCGTCAACTACGCCAAGACCCGCGACACCTATGCCGCCTACCGTAAGGCTGGCTACTCCCCAAAGTTCCGTTCTGAGCACGAGGCCGACATCCTGCTCCATCAGGCGGCAAAGCAGGCATTTGATCAGCTGAACGTCAAGAAGCTGCCAAAGATGAAAGCCTTGCAGGCCGAGTACGCCGCGCTGCTGGCGGAGAAAAAGGAGGCCTACGCAGAGCTGCGCAAGGCCCGCGACGAGGCGCGGGAGCTGCTGACCGTCAAGGCCAATGTGGACCGCGTTTTGCAGGACACCGGGCGCGGCATCGCGCAGGAAAAAGAGCACAGCCAGCGGTGAGCTGACCGTGCTCTTTAGCGTCCGCAGGACGCGTAGCCAGCTCCGGTACAGAGCTGTTCAAGGGGGCTTGGGGGTGCTGCCCACAACAAGCAGACGGGCGCGTGTATTAACACAGGCATTGCTTGCCACTATCAATTAGAAATGTCGAAATGATACATCGAATTGGCGGATTCGTCACTTAGTCCAGTCACCTTCATAGGAATCCCAATAGGGAATGTAAAAATCAACCTTCTCTCCAGTCCAAGGACAACTTCTACGGCAACGAGTATGAGCGCAGAAGGTCATCGTAGCGGTATCATTCTGATCCACAAGACCGACATGGCCGGCGTTCGTACCATCACTATTCAGCCAGTTAATGATGCTTCCGGCAAAGGCTTCTTTTTCGTTGGTACTGTGGAAGAAAAGGCCATTGTTGGTCAAATACTGGCGGATGCCATTCCCAGCATTGCCTGTTGTTTTCCAGGGCTCAGTATATGGCTTCCATTTACTGTCTGTAGGAAGCCCACCATAAACGAGGCATTGAGAGACAAAATTTGTGCAATCATTTGACGCATAAAATGTATACTCTGGATTGTGGCATGTAGCATGATCATACAAGGAACCGTTCGTGCATGACCAGTCGCGTGCATAGTCACGTGCGCGGACACGATCATAATTTTTGATTACAGAGTTGATGGTTGAGGCCCGAGTACTAGGAGTAGCCATTCTCTCGGTAATATTCAGAATAGCGGCTTGGCCGGATTCCATCATAGCCTGATTGCTGTCAGGAGCAAGTTCCTTTGCAGGAACATTCTCATTCATACCGACATATTCGATGTTATCAATCCCGATGGCCTGTGCTGCATTTGAGCGGGCTGTTGCTATAGGGACTGTTACTTGAAGCTCAATGTAAGTATCCTGAGCTACCCCGATATAGTTGTCTTCCAGATCCGCTTTTTTCGCATCAATATAGGCACTGGCTGCGCTGATTTCATCTGGATCTGTCAACTCCGTCAATGCAATCTCAAGGCCCTGGATATACGGCATATCCTCAGCACAGGTAGCCTTGAGTGTACGGTCAAAGGATACAACAACGTCAACAATGATATTGCCCATATCATCATAGGTTGAATTTTGGACTTCAGCTTCCGCGTTGGTGATGGTATAGAGATCTTCATAGAGAGCGGTGACCTCAGACAGGGCCTTCTCTGCAATGGCGGAATTGTCAACAGGTTCAGCCGCAAAAGCGGTTGCTGACCCAATCATTGTAAGGGCCATAATGCAACAAAGTAGCCTCTTCATAAGTATACCTCCTTCTGTAAATTGAGTGTTTCCGGCAGAGTAGCAGTATCTATTCAGAACACTATCCCCCCTTTACACAGCGTCTCCTGCCCCCTGAATCTCGTGACATTTTCTGTGTCTATGGTTTGCTGTAACCTAGGTTCATGATGACAAGGTCAAAAGCATCTGCTGAATGCCTGCTTTGAGTATGGTCAATTAAGAATGTTTTCCGCCAGCCAGTTCTCAAAGTCAATTTTATACATTTCTTTGTTTCCGTCAGCTGAAAACTCGGTTGTGTATCCGCCTAAAGATGTGAATTTGCCGCCATCCATTTGGACAACATACGTGGTAACCGCGTTTATAACCAACCAGCCGTCCTTCAATGTATCTTCAAACACAATAACTGCCTCAGGATTGTCGGCTTTTACACTATATTTTAGTGAATACAGAATATAGGTGGTTCCATTTTCTTGGAACACTTCTGCCATCTGAATAGAATCGATACGTGAATCACTGAATGTACTCGGGGTACTAGTATAAGCCCCTTGGAGTTTTGTGATTATGGCTTTCTGGTCAGATACAAATGCCTCGGCCAGAGGGGTTATATCCTTTAGAATGGACTGTCCATATAGGCGGTAAATAAGTATTGCAGCCTGCTCAATGCTCACATTGGCTTTAGGTGCAAGAGTGTTGTCAGAAGTGCCGTTAATAATTCCACAGCCAACCATGGAACTCATAGCATCCTTAGCCCAGTTAGATACTTGTGCATTGTCGGAAAACTTTGTAAGAGAAGCAGTGTCTAGATTATTATTTGGATTTGTGTATTGGATTGCACGATAGAGCATTGTTGCAACTTCTTCTCTGGTAATTAAGCGGTTTGGAGAGAAGCTTGTTCCATCTCCAGTTCCTTTAACGATTCCGACTACAGCCGACTTCTGCGCTGCGATACTTGTAGTATCTGTGAATTTTACGGAACTTCCATCAATGGTGTCACCTGTGGCCTTTTCCACACAGTTGACAACGAGTTCCGAAAATTGGAGGCGTGTAATGTCCCTCGTGTAATCAGTTCCAAGGGTATCTGTTAGAAGTCCGAGTCGCGCTGCCCTTCCGACATCAGGGACAGCCCAATCATTTATCTTAGTTTCTGGTAAAGCGGTCGCTTGGGCAAATGTTGTTAAAGATAGCATTAAAGCGAGGATAGATGCGATGATACACTTTTTCATAATAATCACCATACTAAGGCCTAATTATTTTCGGTTTGCTAACCATATTTAATGCTTTCCTGTATACCCCCATTCTTCCATCATGCTCTTGCATTCCAGCGGTCGCTCATTAAAGCTCCCTCTATTTTAATACCAGAAATGCTTCCTAAAATATTTCACCAAAATAAAAATATTGGCGGCTTAATGCCGCCAATATTTTTGAGCTATCTTTTCGCAGTAACTACAGGGGAGGTGGGAGTGGTACGACTGTCACCGCCATTTGCATCTTTGGCAAAAACTTCGGCTGTCACACGATATTGGTGCCCGATGGTCCCCGGATATGAGAGGGTTCTGCTGTAGGTGGAGCGATTTTCGGCGGTCATCCAGCTTTGGCCTTCATATTCTCTGGCCGTGCTCCAAGTCTTTCCGCCATCGTCGGACTCCTCTAACAAAATATAGCTGGCACCCAGCTCTGATACACTTTTATTTGCAACGACAAAAATCGACATTTCAATAGCTCCGTTGTTACTTGCGGACACTGTGGCCGAATACCTTGTAAGATAGAGGCTTGCCCGCTCAACCGCCGAAGCATGGATAACAAAACCTGTGCAGAAGGCCAGCATAAAAATTGCCGCACAGATGCAACGCAGAGATTTTTTCATAGTTGACTGTTCCTCCCCTAAGCATAGATGGAGTCAATAATTGCGATCATTTCTTTTTCACTTATTGGTCCCGTAATGGAGCATTCACAGTTACCATTTACCCAAGCAGACAACTGCACACTCAGATTTGACATAATATAGTGAGTAATACCATTTTGAATATACTCAACGACAGAGGAGCCGTCCTTTTCAAAGGTGGATGAGGTAAAGGTACCATCCTTCCGATAGGAATACAGAAAAGAAAGGGTGTTCTGCTCCTTACTATAAGACGCACTAAATATGATTTCTGTGTCTGAGGGACTGACTTCCACATAGTCCAGTGTGTACCCCTCGGGTATCCAAGACGGGGCTAACGGATCAGAAATGGAGTAAGCATCAAAGGCATCCTGAAGCGTGGAGTATTGTTCCAGCTCGTAGAATCCATCTCCATTTGAGACTGTGTGGTAAGTGGGAGCCGCAGAAGCTTTTGGAGCAACAAAGTGAAAGGTTTCCTCGGTCCAACGACCGAGTGCACCAAACACGTCGATACCTGCGGCCTGGGCACCGAACATACCGAGAACCCCGACAATGGCGGCTGCGGCGACAAGTTGGGGAATGGCTTTGCGAAAACGGAACTTGTGAGAAAAGGACCTAGAGTGCTTTGGATTAGGTAAAATATCATCTGCATCAAACAGAATTGAGTGCTTGGAACGGAACTGATTCCATGATGATTCAACATCAAACTGTTTTGGGAGAGGGGCCTTTTCATCCAGGGCTTCCAAATAAGCATCAACCAGCTCTTCATCGTAGGTCTGGTCGGTCATGCTGTCCAGTTTGGCCTCTAACTCAGTCAACAATTCCTCTGCTGATTTATCATGGAGATGCCATTTGGATTGAGAGACGCCCCTCATTTCCTCTCTTGATTGATGCGGAGTACGTTTCTTCTCAGGCATCGTGACACCTCCTTCATAGAAATACCAGAAAAAAGAGTCAAAACATTACATCAATTCTGAAAAATCTTTTTCTTTTTCTGATAGTTTTTTATAGTGCTTTTTTGCACGAAACATTTGAGTCCGGCAGGTTAAGATAGGAATTTTGAGCCGGGCAGATAGTTCTTCGTAGGTCAACCCATCCTCGAAAAACCAAACAAGGAGATCTTGTTCTCGTTGGGTAAGGCCGGGTGGGAGCATGTCCCGGAGGGAAAGAATTTGGACGGGCGGAGCAGTCAGATGTTCTAGCTGGTCAATTATTTCGACTTCGTGATCCACACGGTTCTGATTAGTACTAATTGTTTGTAGAATCAAAAAGTGGACTGCCTTCATCAGCCACCCAACAGGATTGGGGTGACACTTCACAAGCTCAATTTTCTCAATTAGTGCCAGAAATGCCTCCTGCACAATATCCTGTGCCGCCTCTGCATCCTCTAAACGCCGAAGAACTACTTTATACAGTTTGGGTGCGTTATATCTATAGAGTTCCTGTACCCATGCCTCATCAGCTTGATTCATAGGCCCCCCTCCTTCTTTGTGGTAATAGTATCCTTATTGTACTGAATAGTTGACTGAAATGCAAATCCATCATTTGATAATATCGGAAAAGAGACGTACCTGCTTGACTAACAGGTCGTGATAGTCTGGAGGAATAGATGCAAGAGCATCTGCTAAGTCGTTTGGAATTGGTGCAGTTCCGCTACCAAATAGGAGGAAATCAGTAGAGACGCCCAGTGCACAGGACATCCTTCCAAGTGATTCAAGGGAAAGGCCGCTTTGCCCATTCTCTACACAGGCTAAGAATCGGGCGCTGACATCTGTTTTTTCAGACAACGTTTCACGTGACCACTTCAATTCCTCACGTCGGTTCCTGATACGCTGACCCATTTCGACGTGAAGCGATTTCTTCTCTTTCACGGCAACGCCCTCCATTAGAGTATTTGCATTACAAATATTCTAATGGTTATTATTTCAGCATAAAATGAAGTAATACAAATGAATTATTTGCAAAACAGTACATCAAAGAGCATAGATACCTGAAATATTTTTGTGCTCTCCTAAAGTAAATAAATGGGGGTATTGTGCTTCACAGCAAGGTCAGCGATGAAGGACACTTTATCACCGACCTTATTTGTGTTTGGAGAGAACAAGCGTCTTGTGATGTGAGGAAGAAATTGTAGGCAATCAGGCACCCCTGGGTGCCGCTCTCCTCCCAAATCAATTTATCTGAGCCATATAAATTGTTTGGAGGGAGCTACCATGTTTGACCGAAAAAGCGACTACGCATTGAATAAAAGGCACCCTGATTCCATCGTGTGCAAGAGCGTGACAGACGTACATATTTACTTGACCCGTGCAGACTTCTCCTCTGAGGCGGACTTTCTGAAGTGGAAGGAATGGTCTGACCGGAACTACCATCAGAGAGCGGCACCGGGACGCGTTTTCTATGAAACCTCCCTGCCACTGGATGAGCGGATAGATTCTATGGAGCCATCCGCAGAGGAGTTACTGCTGAGAGATATTGAGCAGGCAGGCCAGGAGGCAAACTGTGCTGTGCTCATGGCAAAGATCAAAAGCTGTTTGAGCACGACACAGTTCCGCCGCCTGTGGATGCACTACGCCGAAGGCAAAAGTGTTACTGAAATTGCAGCGATTGAAGGGGTCTCAAAGGCCGGAATATCTCTTGCCCTTCGCGCTGCAAGAAAAAAAGTCGAAAAGATGCTCGAAATGACTTAACAAATGGGGTGTTTTTACGTGCTTAGTGAAGGACATACTTTCCTCATTTCCTTCTACAAGTGAATACACGGTATTGCAGGCACAACCCCGCGTGAACAGCGACGTAAGGAGCGCCGCCATGACAGCCAGCTTTGGGGGGTGATGGACAAGCTGGCCGAGCGATCTACGCAGTCCTTAGACCCGGCATGGCACACCGGGCGCGACGACAGCGTGGGGGCATAATGAGACTTTCGTAACGACCTCCCACGTCAGAGGGGGAACCCTGCGGCGCACGCCCAGAGCGACGCTGCGGAGTTTTGACAGCCCTGCCAAGGGCGGCCTGCAATATCCCCGTCACCGGGGGCGCGTGGCAAATACGGTGAATTGATATAAACAAGCACGGAGACAGCCGCGCCAGAGTACGCCGCGTGTTATAACGGCCCGACAGTTCTGGCGCGGCTGTTTTATTGATACAGGAATTTATGGGAGGTGCCTCGTTGGAACAGACACGTTTTCACCATAAAATGGCAGTTTGCTTAATTCACGTTTTATATGAAAAAGGCGAGATCCCGCGTAGCGTCTATAAGGAAGCCCTGCAAATCGCAGAGGCAGATCGGCATCCTTAACAAATCTCCAAGAGCAGATTATTCTTTGCATTGGAGGTGACTGATATGAAATCAGTATTCAAGACGCTAGACCGCAACCGGCCACGAAAAATGGTTTTCTATGGGAGAGTCTCTACGGAACATGAGGCCCAGCTTGCAGCTCTAAAAAATCAGATGCAATGGTATGATGACCAGGAGCGATATCATCCCAACTGGACAGTGGTAGACCGATACATTGATGAAGGAATTACAGGTACACTAGCAAAAAAGCGTCCTGCTTTCATGAAGATGCTGGAGGACGCAAGACAAGGAAAATTTGACCTAATTGTGACCCGTGAAGTGTGTCGTTTTGCACGCAATACCGTTGATGCACTGGTATCTGTACGTGAACTAAAGAAGCTCGACATAGAAGTATATTTTGTAGAGGATAATATTTGGACTCTGGATGGAGACGGGGAACTTCGCCTTACCATCATGGCGACGCTGGCCCAGGAGGAGAGTCGCAAAATCTCCGAACGAGTGCTGGCCGGGCAGGCCATCAGCCGTCAAAATGGGGTTCTGTATGGTACAGGGAATATTATAGGATATGACCGGGTAGGAAGTACCTACGTCATCAATGAGCCACAGGCGGAAATCATTAGACTGATTTATTCCATGTACTTGGATGGATATGGCGAAAAGGCGATAGTCAATGAATTGACGAGACGTGGTTGCCAGAACGGACGTGGTGAAGTAAAGTGGGATTGTAGCAAGGTGGGGCGTATTCTAAAAAACGCAACGTATAAGGGCTACATCGGCTACAATAAATCTGTGACAGTGGATTTCTTAGAGCATCGGCGCATTACAAACCATGATACCAGTCAGCACACGCTTATCAAAGGCGACTTCCCAGCGATTATCTCAGAGGAGGATTGGAATCGTTGCGCGGAAATTCGTGAAAGTAGAATTCAGTCTATGCCGCAGTTAGGTGGAGGGACACGTAAGTTCGGTCGTAACCCATCGAAATTTTTATGGTCTAAAAAGCTGCGGTGCTCATGTGGGTGCTCATTCCAGCGGTTTCACTGGAGAACGAATAAAAGGGACGGGAAAGAGGTCTACGGATACCAATGCTACAGCCATCGAAATGGGGCGTCTTTGCAATATATGGTGGACAATGGATTGACGGATGAGCACACCTGCCAAATCCGCTCTATCTGCGATTGGAAACTGGGTCTTATGGCAAAGACAGTTCTGGAAAATGTATGGATAGACCGCCGGGCCGCAGTCATAGAGGTATGCAAGATACTTGCTCAGTGTGGGAAGGAATCACATCAAGAGGAGCATCAAGAGCATAAGAGACTAGAGGCCCGTGCTCAAAAGCTGAAAACTCGGCTGCAAAATCTAATCGAAATGAGAGCGGATGGAGAACTCTCAAAAGAAGAATTTATGAGCCAAAAGTCTGAGATTGCCGAGCAGCTTCAAGCAATAGAGAGTCAAAGAACTACCGTACCTGTTCAAAAGCAACCTGTATTGAATGTTGAAAAGATCAGAGACACGCTGAACTGCCTCATTGATTTTACACAGCCCAAGCTGGATGAGATGCTACTGGACAAAGTGGTAGACCGAGTTATTCCAATCACGAACGACCATTTTCGGTGGGAGCTAAACCTGCTGTCAGGGGAGCACAATGCTGTTGAATGTAGCATTAAAGGCAGAAAAAATAAAGCTTCCGTGTCGATAGAGGAGACGGTTC
>OAVJ01001338.1_pt1 | contig 10356 bp, 7 predicted proteins | sample 1516901 | NCBI WGS metagenome assembly OAVJ01 (sample SAMEA2580073, study PRJEB22360) | human gut metagenome | biome: human gut; feature: human-associated habitat; material: faeces | place: Denmark | collected 2008/2010 | reverse complement strand
CACACGGACTTTCGTCAGGTGCACTGGTACGCGACGCCCTGGCTCTTCATTCTCGAGGCGCTCCTTGACGACGGGTGTCTGGACCAGCAGACGTTCGACCTCGCCTACATGTCCGAACTTGATCCCCTATGGGACGACACGCTCTCGAGCTTCATCCTGAACCCGGACGCCGCGCTCTTTGCGAATCCGATCGCCCAGGGCGCGTGCGCCGCCGACTGCACGTCCGCCTCTTCGGGCCTTCCCCAGAACTCCCTCTACTGGCGCTCGGGCTGTCAGGGGAACGTCTTTCCGCTCACGGGCTGGAGCGCTTCGCTCACCTCCCACACGGCCGTCTGGCAGCTGATGACCCACCGCTTTGCGATGAAGCTCTCGCGCGAGGGGCTGCTTCTTGCCGCCCACGGCTCGAAGGGGCTCTGCGAGTCCTTCTACGAGCCCCTGATGCGAAAGGACGTCTGGCGCACCCAGCTCGTCTGGCCCGCGCACTCGGGGAAGAACACCGACGGCTCCTGCTGCAGCCCGCTCGGGCGCACCACCGTCGTCTCGGGTTCGGGAAAGAGCTGGAGTCCCGGCGGCGAGGACGGCGTGGTACTCGTCTGGCGACGCCGCGACTGCTGCTCGATGTCCGCCAAATGGGGCGGATGAGCCCGACAACACCCTGCATTCAAGTCCTTTGCGGGAATTCATAAACCCAAAACCCACAGAGTCACTACGCAGGAAAAGATCTCATCGATCGATCTCGACAGTTCGAAAATTCAGCTCCCCATTACGACGTTGCTGCTGAATTTGACAGGCATCAACATTGCCGTTACCCACAGTGTTGACGACGTATTGCTTCAGGAGATGAACGAGAAGTTCAATGGGAGTTTCCCTGCGACCGCCGTTTTCTCTGAGTTCGCTCGAAGCAAGTGCCCTGATCTCGATCTGATTGGCAACCCAGATCTGGCGCTCGAATCCTACATGGAAACAGAAAACAAGCTTTTCAAAATTCTTGAGAGCCAGCTTGTCATGGAGAAACTGAAGCAGGGCTTCTTTTCCGAGAATGGGGACGTCGATGTTCAGGCATTCATCGACTTTTCAATGAGCGTGCTCCAGCGAAGGAAAGCGCGTGCAGGCAAGGCCTTGGAAAATCACCTTGGTGTAATTTTCTCAGCCAACAAGCTGCGCTTCACCTCCCAATGTCAAACCGAACTTCGAAAGAAGCCGGACTTCATTTTCCCAGGGAAGAAGCAGTACGACTCGCCGGACTTTCCTGCCGATAGTCTTACTATGCTTGGCGCGAAGACCACCACGAAGGATCGCTGGCGTCAGGTCCTCAATGAGGCAGATCGCATTCCCCACAAGCACCTTTTCACGCTGGACACGAACATCACAGCTCCCCAGCTTGAAGAGATGAAAGCGGAGAAGCTTCAGCTTGTCACTACAGACAGCATTCGATCCTTTTACCTCTCCCAGTCGATTTCGGACCTGTGGTCGCTGAGCAACTTCATAGAGCTCGTGAGCGAACGTCAAGCCCGAATCACGGTGTGATGGCTCATGCCTTGGTCAGCCGCGAAAGCAGATTGCTGACGCTCAAGCCCAAGGCGCGTCCCAGAAGCACCGGCACGGCGTTCCCGATCTGAGTGTAGATCGGCACCTCGAACTTCCTGCACTGCCCGCCGGTCGTCATCTTGGACCTGAAAATAAAGTTGTCGGGGAAGGACTGAATTCTGGCCATCTCTCGAGCGCTGAGCGTTCTGAGTTCAGCGTAGTGGCAAGCATCGTCAGGAATGGACAACGCTGCAGGCGCCGGATCATCAGCCATGAGAGCTCGTTGGGTCTGCTTTTTGGTCAAATGCATGCCCAGATACTCGAGGAATTGCTCTTTCGTGGCAATGGTTGCCAGCTTGCCGTCCTCATTCAGGAATTCGAAGCCCCTCACCTCATCCCAGACGCGGTCATCGATAACGAGCTCCTTGCCTGCCAGAACACTGCCGATCGCTCTTCGGCTGTCATTCGAAAGCTGCGACATGACCTGATAGATTCGGAATCTACGACGTACGCGGGGTTGATTGTCGATGATGCGATGAGACCAGTCCGCCTCGGCAGAACGGGGCGCAAGAGCCCCCTTAAACAGACGATTCAGGGACTTGACGTATTCAGAAGGCTTCACTTCCAGATCCGTGCGCAAGTCCTCGATGGCTGCCTTTACCGAAATAAAATTCTTGGGCCTCACGCAAAGCGGCTTCAGGAACGAATCCTTGAACATCTCGAAAACCGATTCATCGCCCGTGTTCAGATCGTGTACCGTCAGCGTTTTCTCGTTGACGGGCTCTTGATTCTTGAGCTTCTGGACGAAAGCAACGGCAGATTCAAACAGCTTCCGTTCGGTTGCGTTCAAATGCGGCACAAGCTGTTCAAAAACGTCCTCGCGAACACCCAGAAGGATAAATCGCGGGCGATTCTGAGCGACCCCCGCAAACTTGGCGTTGATATGCAAAGTCAGGGGGATATAGCCGATTCCGGCAAAGGCCTTGGCTACCTCAAGCCAGGCGTGATAAAGCTGTCCGTTCTCTTTGAACGGACGCAGGATGCCGGTCACGTTTTCAAGCAGCACAACTCGCGGCTTGACAAGCTCGGAAAACTTGGCAAATGCCCAGGGAAGTGAATTCTTCTCGTTGTTCTTTTCGCGCAAGCCTGCCAGACTGAAGGACTGGCAGGGAGGTCCGCCGGAAACCAGATCGACCTCGCCTTCACCGAAAGCCGAAGCCAGAAGCTTCTGAACGTCCGGTCTGGCCTCAAGCCACTGGTTGAGGGACAACACGTTGCCGATAACGAGACTGCCCTTGAGATTGCTGCCATAGTCCGTCAAGTCAGTATTGACCGACAGGTCCTCTGGGTAGGAACGCGGATCCTCCCTCAGGCGCTTCGCCATCTGTTCACGCGAGTACTGACTTGCGATCCAGAGCGCATGAGATTTGGCGCGAGGCTCTTTTTCGAGATCCTCTTTAAGTATGTTGAAGGCAAACGTCTGGGCAGCCATCGGGGAAAGTTCGTTGGCCATCAACAACTTGAAGCCGGCACTTTCAAGGCCGAGGCACAAGCCCCCGCAGCCGGCAAAGAGTTCAATGTGGTTCATCAAAAGCTCGCACAAAATCCGTAGTAGGAGGAGTTTACCCTACGTGCACAAAAAAGTCCAGGCTGCACGGTCGGGCTCCACATTGAGCCTGTTTCTCGACGCCGAGCCTCTCCGGACCTCTCCCTTAACTCGTAACTGACGGAGACCCAGCCATGCTTTTCGCACCGCGCGTCTTGCGCTCTCGGATAAAGACATTTCCCATGTGGTACTTCAAATAGGCGGCCAGCTGGGGTGTCATGAACCGAACATGCAGATCGTCGGAAATCCCGAGGTCCGCAGGGCCGACAAAGGCGGGGGAGAATACGATCTTGCCCTGATCTCTCGGATTGAACGATATGAACCCTCCGTCAAACGCCTTGTCCAAATTGGGCGTCAACAGCAGTCCGTTGTACGGGTCGAGTCTCTCGACGTTGTCCGCCACATACCAGGGTTTGATGTGTGAGGCGATCAAGAATTCCGGTTGTTTATAGCCAGTGACCGAGCACTTGCCGTCCCAAAGCTTCATGAGGTCATTTCGATACTTGCCCTGACCAACACGAGCCATCACCAGCGTCTCTTTTACTGTAGCCGAAATGGTGGAATCATCACGGATGAGCTTGACATCCTTTTCCTCAACCCAAAACCCTTTTTGTCTCTCTTGCAGATAGGCTTTGTAGTGATTCAGGCCGCATTTATACATGCCCTTTCCACTCCTGTCTGCCTCAACAACCTCAGGGTTTTCAAAGAGGCGCTTTCCTAGCTCATCCAAAAGCGACGAATCATCAACCGTCGCCAGGTTAACTCCGATCTTTTTCGACAGATAACAAAAAACGGCCCAGCTGTAGTTTTTCGCACTTTTCTGGGTAAGTTTTCGTTCTCTGACCAACCACTCGTGGAAATACATTGACGTCCCCTTTCTGGCTTGGCATATTCATCGCCAAGAACTCAAACGATAGCAATTCCCGCGCCTCGAGGTATAGGTCATCTTAGAACCCGGAAGCGACTTTACTTGTCCGCCGCGACCCAAATTGGACTCAGAGGGCTGGGCTCCGCGACCAAGCCCTCGCCCTCTCTTTGGTCCGTGCCCGGCGAGACCTTGCCCTCAAGGCCCCGCCTGGCGGTCAATCACTTGAGTTCTTCGATGTCGCGCGGGAACAAGACGCCCCAAACCCCGCATTTCTCCCAGTTCTTCTGGTACTTCTCGGACACTGTGTCCACAACGCGCTCGCCGACGCTCTTCTTCATGTACTCGCGATGGCGCGCGAGCTTTTCGGGGACGAGGTGGCAATACTCCACCTTACCGTCCTCGCCGACAAAACCCGCGTGACTGGAGTCGTAAGCGCCGTAGAAATAGCAGCCATCGCCGGCCTCCCGCCCGATGGCCTCGCGGTCTTCTCGGGAGAGTGCGAAGGCGCTGCCGTCGGCGGTTTCACCGGCAGGCATCATGACCATGCCTCGGATGATGAAGGCCTCCTTCAGGTCGGAGAGCCAGGCAGGCGGCGCTTCACGCGAGGAATGCGTGAACGCGGGCGTGCTCAGCTTCAGACGGCATCCCTCATCGTCGGACGCAGGCTTGGGGCACCCCCTTGCCTCGTTGATCAGAGTCAGGCTGCTTTCGACGAAGACCGGCTTTCCGTTGCCGCCTTCGGTCTCACTGCCCATGGAAAGCACTTTGTAGCCCTGTTTCCGGAGACCCTTGGTGGTCCGTTCCGTGACATTCTTCAGCACTTCGGACTCAGCCTCGTAGATCGTGGCGTACCCGCTCGGATCGACGATCGCATTCCATTCATCGACCTCCGTGCGAAAGATCTTTGCGCTCGAGTCAAGAGAGGAAATCGCAACCGCAACAAGGCCACCGGCGAGCCCGTTATCGACGGCGCCGCTGATGAAGCTGTTGAGACCTCGTCTTTCTGCAATGGTAGCGATGTTCTTGGTCTCGGGATCGAGGTCTTTGACGGGAATGCCGAAAACATGTGCAACCTGATGAGGACGAGAGAAGCCCGGATCAAGCGGAATGTCGGCCTGAAGGCCTTCGAACTTGACGCCATGAGCCAGTTGCTCAGGCGTGTGAGTCGGCTTGGAGGCGCAGCCTGCCAGAAGAAGAGAAATCGATACGGCGATCGGAAGGACAAGAGTTTTTGCGGTCATTTTGTTATTTCGGTTGGATGTGGTGGCCCTGCTGAGTCATGACATCAATTCTTGCAGGCTTTCGCCTGAAAAACCCGTTTTGCGCAGACAATATTTTATGCGGCCTGAACTCTGACTCCGCTTGCCCCTCACTGAGAGCGGGCGAGCCAGTCCATCCATCGGTCGATCAGGGCCTGATTGACTCGCTCGCCCCTGTACTCCGGCCAGCGGCATTCGAAGTACTCCGCAATGCGGGCCTTCCACTCTTCGTCGTAGGAACGCTCATTGAGCAGGAGCGCCCCCTCCAGATACATGACGCGGGAAACGAACGTCGGATCAGGGGTATGCGCCTCATCCCCGCAACGGATCTTCGTCAGGAGAAGCTCGGGAGACTTGAACCAGAGTCCCATGTCGTCCGTGTGAAGGATGTGCAGGAAGGCCGCGAACTGTGCACGACGAAACGCCTCGCGCTCCTCAAGGAAGTCGAGTTCGCCCGGCGCCGGCACTGTCGGCCTGATCTCGTACGGATTCGGATTCCATTGCTCGTTTGTCAGAGCCGCCTTCAACTCAATCAGACAGTTGCGGTACATGTCCACGCGCTTGTCTGTCGGCGCGAGCAGCGTATCCTTCGCCGCCTGCTTGTCTTCTTCAAATGCCATGGAATCAAGCACGGGACCTAGACAAGTCACAGGATTACCCAACCGACAAGTCGGTGTTTGCCTTCCCAAGTGTGATGCGACGGTTTTACCATGATTTCACCCCATCTGCTGCGGACGGTCACTCAGCAACGTACTTCAGGGCGGCTTGTACCGCTTTATGGTGACGTCCTCACCGCGAATGAAGGCGACACTGCCAAGAGGCCTAAAGCTTACAGACCGAGGTCACTGAGACCAATTCATGGGTTCTGATTTCACTGAAAGCGCACATTCCCTTCCTTCCGGCCCTCCCAAATTCACCTCCTTCCTGTGCTCGCCTTCTTGACAAAGTATCGCCTCTCACCTTTTCGTCAAAAACAGTGTGGTAAAAACGCATCATTCATAACCCACCCTTTTCTAGGGTGATTACTTAGGTAGAAATCCTGCCTTTAACATTTTTTCAGGGCCTCAACCTATTTTCCTAGTAACTTCTGGGCAAATAGTGTATTCGTTGTCAAAGCCTGAGCCACTGCCGAAGTTAAGCGATCGCTAACCAGCGACCAACTCATGAAACACTCAATTAATCACCACCCCAGAGCTGTCTAAAAGGAAGTTACCGACGCCCAGTCGATTTGATCTTTGTTTCACACTGTAGTAGAGTGCAATTACTGGATGGATGACATCGACTCATCCGCACTTAGACGTATTTTTATTCACATTTTCCATATATACAAAATCGTGCTTGCATCGACTATCATCATGAACAATTTTTGCCCTCTCCCGATACAACCACTGGCACCTCCCCGTCCTTCTCAAATCTCTCCCGACAGGACGAGTCTCCGCAGGCAGCACCTGCGCACAACGGCCGGCGCACAGCCCGGCATTCATCCGACGGATACACAGTCGTTTTAAGCCCACAATGCCCAAATCGCTCCCGGTGCCGTCTCGTCATTTCGACCTCGCTTCTCCTCCCATCAACCTAATCCTCAGTAGCTCCATGTTTGAACTGCCTACTCTGAATTCTCTCGACGCCATCGACCGTCAACAGGTTCATTACGCGACCATCCAGTTGAACGGTCCCAAGTTCCCGATTGATACCGCCGACTACTTCAACCTGGTCATTCATCGTGCCCTGCATGAGGCCGGCCTCACCGTTGAGATGCTCTGTCAGGAGCTTCGCCTCGACATGTCCGCGGTCGAGGACATGCTCCAGAGCAAGGTCTTTTGCCCGGATGAGCTTGCCCTCATCTCCTTCCACCTCCGTCTCGACACGGCCTTCATGATGGAAGCGCACGCGGCGCTCACGTTGCCCTCCTGCTCGAAGCCCAGCACCGTCGTCGCCGAGCCCGCCGACACTCTTAAGGAGTGCGTTGTCAAGCATGGCTACAAGACGCTGAACCATTTCAGCGAGGTCCACGGCTTCGACCCGATCGCCATGAATACGATCTCCCTCCATCGCCGCTGCACGGACTCGACGGGGATGAAGCTTGCCAAGGCCCTGAATGTGTCCCTTGAAGAAATCAGGACGGTGCTTGTGGCCTCGGATTTCGATCCCGTCCCCAAATCTCTTAAGCTTCTCATCAAGAAGCGCAACTACACTACGTACAAGGAGTTCGCTGCAGCCGCAGGCCTCACGGAACACCACATCATGAAGATTGCCAAAACCCGCACTTGCACCACGACGTGCGCCGTCAAGTTGTGCAAAGCCCTCGGCATCACCGAGGACGAACTGGCAGCTTCGCTCCTGATCGCAGAACCCAAGCATAAGCACGGCTCAAAGCTTGAGACGCCCAGCAAAGAAGCGATGGAAGAGGTGGCTTCTACGAAGGCCCGCCGTAAAAAAGACGAGTCCGACACAGAGGAGGAGTGCGGAACTTCCACCGTCTCGCTCAAGCGCCCCAGGCGTTCATCCAAGTAATCGGTCCCCTCAGTAGACCAGAAGGAACGCTCCCTCGCACCGCAAGGTCGCTAGGGAGCAGCTCCTCCCTTCTTCCGCTCCCTTGACTTTTTCCCACTGCAACCTTCGATGCGGCTGCGCATCTCTTCCCAGCTGACTGAAAGTCTGCTTTCGCGCACAGACCTTCAGCGCCCTCTTTTTGCTGGTATTCAGACAGCTCCCCTGCTCTTTCGCGTCTCAGCAGACTGAAATGTTCCCTCAAGGCCTTCGCCTGGATGATGTGGTGCAATGCCGCGCCGTGGTTTGCTGGCGCAGTCGCGAGCCGTTCCCCGCCGTTCCTCATTGGAGAACGCCTTGCTCGCCTTGTCGAAGTCTCCGCGAATTTTGTACCTGTCGGTTTCGACGGAGCCGAGTTTCAGGCTCTTGAACGGATTCTCGACCAGGACCTGTGAGATCCCAACACGTGGGGCGAATACGGTCTTGGGACCAACTTCAACCTCTCCGACAGCACGTACTTCTGGGCCGACGTCGAACGTACGAGCGGCGGCTATCTTGACGAAGACTGGCGCGCCACCGTGGGCGTGCGCCACGCTTTCTGACTTCCAGCCCGCATCAACTGACTTCCAAATGATGACCCGTTAGCTCATCACGGACAGTCGGCTTCAGAAACCGCCCGAGCTCACAGCAACGAGCTCGGGCGGTTTTGCACGTCACAAGCGCCCAGCCGAACAGAGATTCACCTGCATTGTTCCACATGACGAAAAAGGCCCCGACGCTTGTCGGAGCCTTCACTGGCGTTCAATTCCCTGACGAGGGCTTGATTACGTATTAACGCGGTTGCTTGACGATCTTACCTTCAGCCTTGAGCATTTCGAGGACCTGGTCGACAGGAAGCGCCTTGGTGACCTTGCCGTTGTAGCCCTTGACGTCCTTCGCCTTGAAGAGCGAATTTACGACGGCTTCTTCGGTGGCCTCGATCGTGGCCATGAAGATCGGCGTCATGTCGTCATTGGCGACGTTGACGTTCTGGAGCTTCTCGAGCTTCTTAGTGTTGTGCGGAACGCGGTTTTCCCTGGCGGTCGAGAATGCGATCGCGAAGTCGCCGGAGCCGTTGGAGGCGATGCCGCCGGCCTTGGCGAGGCCCATGAAGGCGCGCTTGGCGACGCGCTCGAGGTTGCGGGCATCAATCGGAGCGTCGGTGGCGACGACCATCATGATCGAGCCGTCGGCGCATTCGATTTCCTTCTGCCACGGATAGCCGCCGAGCTTTTCGCCTACGGCGACGCCGTCAACATTGAGGAAGCCGCCAAAGTTGGTCTGAACGAGGACGCCGACCGTGTAGCCGCCCATGCTCGCGGGCAGCTTGCGGGACGACGTGCCGATGCCGCCCTTGAAGCCGAAGGCCTTCGTGCCGGAGCCTGCGCCCACGACGCCTTCTTCAACGGGACCGGACTTGGCGGTCTGGATGGCCTTGAGGACGTCCTTGGAGGTGAGGAAGCGCGCGCGGATGTCGTTGATGCCGCCGTCGTTCGTTTCGCCTACCACGCCGTTGACGCTACGAAGCTGCCCGTTTTCCTTGAAGGAGAACGTATAGTCGATGATGCCGTCAAGGCCAGCGGCCACGTTGAGGGTATTGACGAGGACGATCGGCGTCTCGATGTTGCCGAGTTCCTTCACCTGCGGATAGCCCGTCATCTTGCCGAAGCCGTTCGCGAGGAAGATGCCCGCAGGAACCTTTTCCTTGAAGAGGTTGCCGCCGTGCGGAAGAATCGCGGTCACGCCCGTATGAGCGCCCTTCTTGTCGTCATGCACGTTCACCTGGCCGACGAGCACGCCTTCAACGTCAGTGATGGCGTTGTTCTGGCCCGGCTGCAGGACGCCGAACTGGATGCCGTATTCGCGCGGACGCAGCGAGTCTTCCTGGGCGCACACCGCACCTACCATCATCGCACCGGCCACGGAGGCGGCCACCAGAGTCTTCATGAAATTCATTTTTTTAGCTCCTTTCAAACCGGCTGGTCGTGCCGGCAGAAGTGAGCATACCCATGTCGCTCAAATATGACTACTCGGGTTTTCACGCTCGCGCAAAACGTAATCTCCCCATTTTCCCTGAGTTCCGTTTCCCGAAAATCGTGCATTCGCCGCTCCCGCAGGCTGACTGCCGAAAACACCCTCCCCGCTCCCCGAACCCTTGCGCCGCAAGACCTTGAACCAAGGTTGCGTCCCGAATCAGGCATTGTGTGCTGCAATCGATCGATTTCAGGCGGCTTCGTCGGGATAGGGTACGTAAAGACCCTGCATCCATTTGTCCGAACCTTTCACAAAGGCCCGCCCAAAGGGTTAATCCGATTCAGTTCTTCAGCATGTGCCGCCTAAAATCGACAGGTGTCAAAACCGATTGAGTTTTATTATCCGCGTGAACCGGGGTCTCAAAGACATCAACATGACCGCACATACCGAACAATACGTTGACCGCATGGTCGAGGACCGCCGCAGCTTCCACATGAATCCGGAACAAGGCTGGCTCGAATTCGAAACGACGGCCTTCAGGTGATCAATCCCGACGCCGTCATGGCCCGCAAGCCAGAAGAGGTCGAGGCCGC
>OAVJ01001336.1_pt1 | contig 10364 bp, 8 predicted proteins | sample 1516901 | NCBI WGS metagenome assembly OAVJ01 (sample SAMEA2580073, study PRJEB22360) | human gut metagenome | biome: human gut; feature: human-associated habitat; material: faeces | place: Denmark | collected 2008/2010 | reverse complement strand
GCCATGTTTGCAGCGGCAGACTGTCTGTTCCACGAAGTGCTGCCCCTTTCCCTGGAAGAAATCTTTATCAGCGAGACGGAGGTGCAAGGTTATGATATTAAAAAAATCGTACTGGGCTAAATGGCTGGAAAATAACAGAAGAAGAAGCTGGACTTTTTTGCTGTGTCTGGTGATGGCACTCTTTTGCGGTCCGCTGTATCTGATGGTTGTACTGACTGGTTTACAGAACAATTATGCAAATGACAGTGTTTACAATGCAGCGCAGGCCGCAGAGTCCCTGCGGGAGCTGATTCAGTCCAGGATCACGGATGTGATCGGCTTTTCCTTCATACACGTCCTGTTTGCTGCTTTTTTTGCAATTTTATTTGCCGTGCAGGGCTTTTGCTGGCTTTACAGCCGCAGAAAAACAGATTTGTACTTTTCAGTTCCGGAATCCTTAAAAAAGCGTTATGTGCTGATCTGTGGAAACGGAATTTTGGTCTATAGCTTTTCTACCCTGACAGCACTTTTGCTGGACTGGATCATTGGCGCAGCATTTCATGGAATGACAGGAATTATGGCGGCACAGTCGTTACTGGCATGGTTCGTGGAGCATGTATCAGGTGGCGCTTGTGGCAGTCATGCTGACCGGAAACATCCTGACGGCGTTGTTGGGATGCGCGGTGTTTTTTTCCTATGAGCTGGCAGTGAGATTCCTGATCGATGAATTAAAAACGATGTTTTTTGCAAGCTATTGCAGTGCAGATGCAAGACAGTGGATGCAAAAAAGCTATCTGACACCCTTTGCAGGCTTTTGGGACTTGCTGAGTCATATCTGGTACAGAGACGAAGGACGACTGTGCAGCTATAAAAATGCAGGCGGCTGGGGCAGGGCTGTGGGGGTAGAATGTATTTTGCTTCTTGCCTGTGCGGCGGTTGCAGGCCTGTTTGCATTCTGGCTTTACCGCAGGCGCAAAACAGAAAGCTATGAGCATGCCATTGCATTTGCACCCCTCAAGGGTATTTTGGAGGCTGCGATGGCAGTGCCCTTTGGCATTGCTGTTGGCATGATCATTTCCCGTGTAGCAGCAAATAAGGGGCTGTTTTTATTTGGTGGCTGCATTGTAGGTGTCCTTGTCGGACATGTGGTGATCCGCCTGATTTACCGATGCGAGTTAAAAACCATATTGGATGGAAAGCTTGCCGGAATTTTCAGTATAGCGGCAGCGGTTTTGATCCTTGCAGGCTTTCAGTTTGACTGGGCAGGCTATGATCGCTGGATTCCGGAGAAAGGGAACATTGCAGCCGTGTCTGTGACGATGGAAGATGACTATACGGCTTTTGGTTATTATCAGGGCGAAAGCTTCGGCTCCGATGACATTATGTATGAGGCTTTCGATGATCGGATGCTCCGACGGATGAATTCAACCGAGGAAAAGACGATCGATGCGGCAATCCGGATGCAGAAGAGATGGCAGGATGCCGGAATGCCGGGGAGCTTTAGGGAGGAGGAAGCGCAGACAGAGATTTCTGCAGAGGAAATTAACCCAAAGGAAGAGAAACGCTATGTCAGATGGGTGGTCTGCTATACCATGGAGAGCGGCAGAAAGGTATACCGTCGCTTTTTGGCTGATTCAAACGAAAACCATTCTGAAATTGATACTGTAATGCGGGATGCTTCCTACCAGCGGGAGCGATATCAGTTAAATGACCCGGATTTTCTGGCAAATGTCGGTAAGATGAAAGTAAGCTATTATAATGGCGTTACGGAAAGCTTTTACACCGGAGATAAGCAGACCCTCTTAAAGACGCTGCAGGAGGAAATGAAGAAGTATGATTACAGTCTGATCTCGTCGGAGCTTCCAAACGGAAGACTGTCCTTTGCTATGGCGGATCCGGAGGAGAAGGATGCATCGATGATGACCACCTGGACCTATCCGGTCTATGGGTCCTATTTGGCCTTAAACGACCTGCTTGTTCAGGATGGTGCTGAGGTTTATGCCCATGCCGGCCACCAGAGCGCAGATGACATCGAATCGATCAAGGTAGATTACTATTATTATGACGATGACAGCGAAGAGGAAAACAGTGACAGCTTCTTTGAACCCGGAGAAATCTCGGATCAGGAAATCCAGGTGACCCTTTCCGATCCGGAGGATATCGAAAAAATGCTTGACGCAATCTATCCGGTGGAATTAAGCTGGATTAGTGGAGAGGAATTCGGCGTTTACAACTGGGATTATCGGATTGATGTGACAGTTGTGCCGAAGGAAAGCAGCTACAGCAATCCGGATGAGCAGGTGCGGATCCTGAAAAGTCAGGAACCTTCCTTACTTGCGGAGAGGATCCGACAGGCGGCGGTGCGGGATTAAGCTGTCTGCAAAATCAAATCTATCAGGGGAATGGAGAGTGCGTATGAAGTTCAAAGACATGCCCTATAAAAGGGTCGATTATGACAAAACAGCGGAGCAGTTTAAAACTTTGACCAAACGGGTCAAAGAAGCAAAAAGCGGAGAAGAACTCTGGGAGATCCATCAGGAATATTATAGGGTTTATCAGAATATGATGGATTCCATGACGATTGCGGAAATCCGTCACGACGGCAATACCGCAGATCCGTTTTACGCGGCAGAAAAGGATTATTACGATGAGACAGCGCCGATGCTGAGCAGTCTGGCAACCGATTATCAGCGCGCCCTGTACGAATCGCCGTATCGTTCTTTTATGGAAGAAAAGATCGGCAAGGTTGCCTTTGCGACGATGGACAATGCGATCAAGAGTATGGATGAAAGCATTATCGGCCTGATGCAGGAGGAAAACGCGTTGACGACTCAGTACAATAAGCTGATCGCGTCCGCGAAGATTCCGTTTGACGGGCAGGTATGCAATCTGTCCCTGCTGCGTCCCTATCTGACCGGAAACGACAGAACCGTAAGAAGACAGGCATGGAAGGCTTACAGCGATTACTTTATGACAGTTGCGGATGAACTGGATGACATTTATGACAAGCTGGTAAAAAACCGCACCGCGCAGGCAAAGGCGATGGGCTATGACAATTATATCCAGCTGGGCTACTACAGAATGAACCGTAACAGCTACGACAGAAACGATGTCGAGAATTTCCGCCGACAGGTGAAGGAAGTATTCGTACCGTTTGCGGAGCGCGTACACGAGATCAGAAGAAAGCGCCTCGGTCTGGAGAAGCTTTCTTATATCGATAATGAGGTTTACTTCAAAGAAGGCAATCCCGATCCGGTGGGCACTGCACAGGAAATTCTGGAGAGCGGACAGAAGATGTATGCGGAGTTGTCCCCCGAAACCAAAGAATTTTTCGATTTCATGATGGAGAATGAGCTCTTCGATGTGTTCGGCAGAAAGGATAAAAAACAGGGCGGCTATATGACCTATCTGTACCAGTATCATTCTCCCTTTATCTTTGCAAACTTTAACGGAACCAGCGGCGACGTAGACGTGATCACGCATGAATGCGGACATGCATTTCAGGGCTATCTGTCCGGGCAGGATCCCATCATGGAGCATGCGGACATCACGATGGAAACTGCGGAAATCCACTCCATGTCGATGGAATTTTTCACGGATCCGTGGATGAAGGAATTTTTCGGAGATCGTGAAAAGGACTTCTTAAGCATGCAGCTGGAGGATGCGATCCGTTTTATCCCATATGGAACGATGGTGGATGAGTTCCAGCATATCGTCTATGAAACTCCGGAGCTGACACCGCAAGAACGCCGCCGGGAGTGGAGCAGACTGGAAAAAATCTACATGCCCCATCTGGATTATGAAGAGGATCCGTTCTTTTCCAAGGGGGGATTCTGGCAGAAACAGCAGCACATTTACAACAGCCCGTTTTATTATATTGACTATGTGCTGGCACAAAGCTGCGCATTCCAGTACAAGGTGTGGATGGATGAGGATTATAAAGAGGCATGGAAGAGCTACCTTGCGCTCTGCAGATTGTCTGCTTCCAAGTTTTATCCTGAAATGCTGCGGGAATGTGGCTTAAAGGTTCCGTTTGAAGACGGATATTTTGAAGAAATCGTAGAGAAGCTGGAGAAAAAACTTCACGCGTAAACGGCGGTCAACAGGGAGAAAATACTCTCAAAATAGAATAAATTTTGTGAAAAACGACCGGAAAGAAATGAAATTCCGGTCGTTTTTTTGGACGCTATTTCGATATTATCAAACGAAAAAATACTTGAAAGAAACAGAAAATTATGATATAGTTTTCACCAGTTAAAAAAGCCCGGCAGGTAACAAACCCAAAGGAGGGTTTTGTTGCCCGGGATTTTTATTTAAGCATAATGTCCGCCTGAAGCGAATAAGTGGATTTACTAGACGGATGTGCGAAAGAAAAGGAGTGTTGACATTTGACAAAGTATGTTGTGAAGAGAGTACTGCTTGCAATCCTGACCGTGTTCATTGTCTGTGCCATTACGTTTTTTGCGATGAACGCGATTCCCGGCGGTCCTTTCGATGGAGAGAAAGCGATCTCGGATGAGGTGAGGCGCGTTCTGGAACAGCGCTTTAATCTGGATAAGCCTGTCTGGGAGCAGTTCTTTTTATATCTGAACAATTTGCTTCACGGTGATTTTGGTGTTTCTGCAAAGACCGGCAGAGAGATTAAAACGACGATCTTCAATTCGTTTGGAGTGTCTGCAAAGCTTGGCGGCATGGCAGGTTTTGGCAAGGGCAATTTGGTAGCATTGATTTCCGGCGTAGTGCTGGGAAGCATCGCGGCTCTGACCAGAAACAGACTGCCGGACAGACTGATCATCTTCTTCTCCACACTGTTTACTTCTCTTCCCAGCTTTGTACTGGGTACCCTGCTTTTGCTGGTGTTCTGTATTCGACTGAAATGGATTCCGGTATGGAGTTCCTCCAGTCAGAACTACGTGCTGCCGGTAATTGCCCTTGCTGCATATCCCATGGCCTACATCACCCGACTGACCAAGACGAGTATGCTGGATGCACTGGGTCAGGACTATGTCCGTACCGCACGGGCGAAGGGAGTGGCACAGTGGAAGGTCATTTTTAAGCACACCCTGAGAAATGCCCTGATTCCGGTTATTACCTATGTCGGTCCCATGACAGCATCCATCCTGACCGGTTCTCTCGTTGTAGAGTCCATCTTTACGATCGGCGGTCTCGGCTCCAAGTTCGTAGAATGTATTACAAACCGCGATTATCCGATGATCATGGGTACGACGATTTTCCTGGCAACCCTGATGGTTACGATGACGTTGATTACCGATATCGTTTACAAGCTGATCGACCCCAGAATCACACTGGAATAAGAAAGGAGGAAGCAATGAGCAGCGAAACCAATAGCATGGATCAGATGCCCAAGAAATCTCCTTTGAGCTTTCAGGTGGATCTGAAAAAATTTGAAAAAGCAACCGATGAAGAAAAAAGACAGCAGGATGTTATGAGCGAATCGGTATCCTTCTTTAAAGATGGTATACGCAAGCTGATGAAAAATCCGCTGGCAGTTGGCAGTATGATTGCCCTGATCGTCATTATTGCAATGATTCTGATCGTACCCCATGTGGTACCTTATAAATATTCCCAGATCATTACCGTAAATGGCAGCCGTGATAAGACGGCGGGCAACATGGCACCCTTTACCTATTCCGAAAAAGAGCTGGCCTATATGGCAGAGGGCGGAGAAGTGTTCCCTCACATCATGGGAACGGACAGCATGGGACGGGATTATTTCATCCGCGTGATTTACGGAACCCGGGTTTCTCTGACGGTAGGTCTGTTTGCAGCAGTGATCGTCCTTTTGATCGGCGTTGTCTACGGAAGCATTTCCGGTTATTTTGGCGGCAAGGTGGATATGGTGATGATGCGTATCGTGGACATCATTTATTCCCTGCCGGATATGCTGATGGTGGTTCTTTTGTCTGTCGTACTGCGTGAGATTATCAATGTCGACGCATTTCCGGCGCTGCAGAAGATCGGTACCAACATGATCTCCATGTTTATCGTATTTGCTCTGCTGTACTGGACCGGCATGGCGCGTATGGTCCGCGGTCAGATTCTGACTGTAAAACAGAATGAATACATTCTGGCGGCGAGAGTCAGCGGTGCGAAGGATTCCAGAATTATCCGCCGTCACATCCTGCCCAATATCGTCAGCGTTATCATCATTGCAGCAGCGCTGCAGATTCCGTCTGCGATCTTTACAGAGAGCTTCTTAAGCTTTATCGGTCTGGGCGTGCAGGCTCCGATGCCGTCTCTTGGTTCCCTTGCAAACGAGGCAAGAGCCGGAATCACCCAGTATCCTTACAAACTGTTATTCCCTGCCGGCATGATCTGTCTGATCACCCTGGCATTCAACCTGTTGGGCGATGGCCTGCGGGATGCATTTGACCCGAAATTAAGGAGGTAAGACCATGAGTGAGAATATCCTTTCCGTGCAGAATCTGCATACCTCCTTCCACACAGATAAGGGAGAGGTCAAGGCAGTCAACGGTGTTACATTTAACCTTGAAAAAGGCAAAATCCTCGGTATTGTCGGCGAATCCGGTTCCGGCAAATCCGTAACCGCATATTCCATTATGCGTATTCTGGAAAAGAACGGCCGCATCACAGAAGGCAAAATCCTTTACAAAGGACAGGATATTGCAGAATTTTCTGAAAAACAGATGCGGGAGTTCCGTGGAAAATGCTGTTCTATTATTTTCCAGGATCCCATGACGAGCTTAAATCCGGTATTTACGGTGGGCAACCAGTTAAAGGAAGCCATTGAGCTTCACACGGACAGAAAAGGGAAAGAGGCGGAGGCAAGAGCCATTGAGATGCTGACTTTAGTTGGTGTCAATGAACCGGAAAAGCGTGTGAAACAGTACCCCTACGAATTATCCGGCGGTATGCGCCAGCGTGTCATGATCGCAATGGCGCTGGCCTGTGAGCCTGATATCCTGATTGCAGACGAACCTACGACTGCCCTGGATGTTACGATCCAGGCACAGATTCTGGAGCTGATGCAGTCCCTGCAGAAAAAGCTCGGCATGGCAATCATCATGGTAACCCATGATCTTGGTGTTATCGCGGACATGTGCGATGAAATTATCGTTATGTACGGCGGAAGAGTCTGTGAAAGAGGTACGGCAGAAGACATTTTCTACCGTCCGCACCATGAATATACGAAAGGTCTGCTGCGTTCCATTCCGAATGTGGACAGAATCGGCGAAAAGCTTATCCCGATTCCGGGAACACCGATCAACCTCTTAAATATGCCAAAGGGCTGTGCATTTTGCCCACGCTGCGAGGAAGCGATGAAGATCTGTATCGAAGAGCAGCCGCCGGAAATGCAAATGCCTGACGGTCATTTTGCATCCTGCTGGCTGAACGTAAAGGCAGCCATGGAGGAAGAAAAAGGAGGCAGACAGTGAGCGAAGAAGTAAAAAACAAAAGCGAATATCTGGTGGAGGTACGGGATTTAAAACAGTATTTCCCGATCAAAACCGGATTTATGAAAACCACACCCTTAAAAGCGGTGGACGGCGTTTCCTTTTCCATCAAGCCGGGGGAAACCCTCGGTCTGGTAGGAGAATCCGGCTGCGGTAAGACGACTGTAGGAAGATCTCTGCTGCGTCTGTATACACCGACCTCCGGCGACGTCTTTTTCGATGGGGAGAGAGTGGATGAAAAGAGCATCGGACATATGCGCAAACAGATGCAGATGGTGTTCCAGGATCCCTATTCTTCCTTAAATCCCCGCATGACAGTCGAGGATATCATCGGCGAGCCTCTGGATGTCCACAAGCTTTACACCTCCAGAGGGGAAAGAAGAGACAAAATCCTGCATCTGATGGAGCTGGTCGGTTTGAATGCAGAGCATGCAACCCGTTATGCACATGAGTTTTCCGGCGGTCAGAGACAGCGTATCGGTATTGCGAGAGCACTTGCCACCAATCCGAGATTTATCGTCTGTGACGAAGCAGTCAGTGCACTGGATGTTTCCATTCAGGCACAGGTCATCAACATGTTTGAAGAGCTGCAGGAGAAGCTGGGCGTTGCCTATCTGTTCATTGCCCATGACCTGTTGGTTGTCCATCACATTTCTGACAGAATTGCAGTAATGTATCTGGGCAGGATCGTGGAGATTGCAGATTCCAATGAATTAAATGACAATCCCATGCATCCATATACACAGTCTCTTTTAAGTGCAGTTCCCTATCCGGATCCGAAGATGGCAAAGGAACGGCAGAGAATTGTTCTCGAAGGGGATGTCCCGAGCCCTCTGCACATGCCAAGCGGCTGTGCATTCCGTACCAGATGTCGATATGCCACGGAAAAGTGCGCACAGGAGTGCCCGTCCTTGACAGATCGCGGCAACGGACATCAGGTAGCATGCTGGAATAAATAACCGGCAGTAATTTTGACACTTGGACAGGACGCAGATTTAGCGGACTGTTTGGGTATATATTATTTTTCATTATCTATCTTTAAAGGAGGAAGACATTATGAAAAAGAAGTATCTGGCACTTGTGCTGGCAGCTTGCATGACCGCTTCTTTAGCAGCTTGTGGTTCCACAGCAGCTGATACAAGCGCTCCTGCAGCAACAACAGAAGAAGCAGCAGACACCGCTGCAGCAGAATCCACTGAAGCAGCAGACACTGCAGCAGCAACCGGTGAGCATGGACCCAGCAGCGAAGCTGCTCCGGCATGGGAGGATTATGATGCAAGAATCGCTGCGATCAGATCGGAGACAGATCTTGTAAAGCGTGAAGCGCTGATGCATGAGGCTGAGGACGAGCTGATGAACACCTGGGCAGTTGTTCCGCTGTACTACTACAACGACAGCTACCTGCAGAAGACCGATGTAGAGAACATCTATTCCAACCTGTTCGGCTTTAAATACTTCGGTTTTGCAAAGACTCCTACCAACACCCTGGATCTTCAGATTGCATCTGAGCCCGACAAACTGGATCCCGCGCTGAACTCCACTGTTGACGGTGCATGCCTGGCAATCCTGAACTTCTCCGGCTTATTTGCATACGATGAGAACGGTCAGCTGGTTCCCGAACTGGCAGATTCCTATGAAATGAGCGAAGACGGTATGACCTATACCTTCACGATGAAGGATGGTTTAAAGTGGTCTGACGGCGAAGCTCTGGATGCAAATGATGTTCTGTATAGCTGGAACCGTCTGGCAGATGAAAACACAGCTGCTGACTATTCTTACCTGTGCTCCGTATTTGCAACTAAGGATGACGGCACTCTGGATATCGAAGCAAGCGAAGACGGCAAGACCTTTACTGCTCATCTGAACGCACCTTGCGCATATTTCCTTGACCTGTGCGCATTCCCTGCTTTTTATCCTGTACCCCAGCAGGCTGTAGAAGCTGCTGACGGCGCTGACACCAACCCCGGTGCATGGGCACTGGAAGCTGGTTTCGTAGGCAGCGGCCCGTTCGTACTGACCGAGTGGAAGCATAACGAGTCCATGACCTATGAGCCCAACCCCAACTACTGGGCTGCTGACAAGGTTTCCCTGACAAAGATCAACTTCATGCTGAGCTCTGATGACACAGCAATTTACAATGCATTCCAGGATGGCTCCCTGCAGTTTGCAGATACCATTCCTACCGATATGATGGCTACCGTTAAGGATACCCCTGAATATCACAAGATCCCTACTCTGGGAACTTACTACTGCGGTTTCAATGTAAACAGCGAGCTGTTTGCAGGCAAGACGGTTGAAGAGGCTGCAGCAATGAGAGAAGCATTCACCCTGCTGATCGACCGTCAGTATATCGTTGACGCGATCGCACAGGCAAACCAGGAAGTTGCCAACACCTTCATTCCTACCGGCATGAGCGATGGCAATGGCGGTGAGTTCAGAGCAAATGATGACGCTTACACCTATCCGGATGAAGAGAACGTTGGTTACTTCAATCCTACTGATATGGAGGGCAACACAGAGAAAGCAATCGAGCTGTTAAAGAGCGCTGGCTATGAATTCGATGAAAGCGGCATGCTTTCCGCAAATACCCCGATCAACATGACTTACCTGACCAACGATTCCGAAGGTAATGTTAAGATCGGTGAAGCAATCCAGCAGGATTTCGCTATGATCGGTATCAACGTAACCGTTGAGACTCGTGAGTGGTCCGTATTCCTGAACGAGAGAAAAGACGGTCAGTTCGACTTCGCTCGTGAAGGCTGGCTGGCAGACTACAACGACCCGATCAACATGCTTGAAATGTGGGAGACCACTTCCGGCAACAACGATATGCAGTTCGGCAGATAAGTTAATTGCTGCGGCACATTGCATAGCGGTGAAAATTGCATAAAAATAGAATGTGCGCTCTGCGAGCATTCTATTGTCATAAAAAAAGAGAACCGGCGGACA
>OAVJ01001331.1_pt1 | contig 10377 bp, 10 predicted proteins | sample 1516901 | NCBI WGS metagenome assembly OAVJ01 (sample SAMEA2580073, study PRJEB22360) | human gut metagenome | biome: human gut; feature: human-associated habitat; material: faeces | place: Denmark | collected 2008/2010 | reverse complement strand
AGACAGACAGACAGACAGACAGACAGACAGACAGACAGACAGACAGACAGACAGAATAACTATGTTTCTTTAACAACTGTTAAATATTGTATATCAAAGGTGCAGTATGCCCGATAAGTTCGGGTGTGCTGTGCCTTTTTTGTGCTCTTTTGAGCAATATATGAAAAATGGAGGAAAACACATGAAGAAAATCAAATCAATACTTGCGTTCGCACTTGCACTGAGTATGTGCACTTCAATGGCAGCCTGCGGAAGTTCTGATGACGACAGCGATGATAAGTCAGACAATAAGACAACATCTTCCGCTGCGGCAAAAGCTGACGATGAGTCAAAGGCTTCTGATGAAACATCTTCAAGCGATGAGTCCACGGCAGAAGATTCCGCAGCAGAAGAGCCTGAGGAGTCAAGCAAAGCAGAGCAAGAGGACGACGACGCTTCAAAGTATGGCTATTATGAGGACTTAGCAGCTGAGTATGAGGCTAATGGATTTAGTCAGGCTGAAGTTACGGACGGAAAATTCATGAACTGGGGTAATGACTTCTCTTCTCATGATTCGGAAAGAGTCTATTATAAAAACGGAAAGCTGTATTTTGGATTGGTAAAAGACGATATAAGCTATATCATGTGTTATGATATAAACACTAAAAAAACTACAGAACGTCAGGTCGATTTTTATCTTTCGGATATAGATGTAGCTTACGGAAAGATCTTGTATGATGATTCTTGCCGAAATTGCACAGTCGTTGATTTTGAAGATGACAGCAAGAGCTATACTTGTGAGATATCACAGTCTTATGACCCTCGTCTCATCTCGTCAGGTGCATTAGTGGGTTATTACGATACGGATAATGTTTTGTACTATTATTCACCTGAGACAGGCGAGGTAACTTACCCCGGATTGACGATCAAGGATTCACATGGACTTGAACAGAAAGTTTCTGCTGATCTGGTGGCTTCATATGGCAATAAGCTATATTTCAAAGTAAACGGCAATGGTGAAGGAGATAAGTTCTACTGCTTTGATCTTGACAGTAAGCAATGGGGCGAGGAGCCTGTATTGTCGAGCACAAGTTCAAGTATTACAGTGACCGGCGTTATAGGCAAATATATGTTCCTTTCCTATAGCGAATATAATTTGCAGCAGGATAAGCTCTATAACATGGAGACCGATGAAGTAGTAGGAACTTTCTCTTATCCTGAGGGCTATTTCCCGGAATATTTTGGCGGTGATTCGCATATTTATGCAGATCATGAATCGGGTACTTTTGATGATATAGAACGCTTTATAAAGTTCAAGCTTCCTATCGACGGCAGTCCTGTAGATGAAGATACGGCTGTCAAGCTTTATTCGTCGGATACCCGTGCAAGTATATTCCCTGTTAATGAGAATTATTATCTGTTTATAGACGATGCCGGTGTATTCCTGCGTTCTTATGATAAAGGACCTGACGGTGAAGAAATAGTTTGTGTATTCGATAATTAATTTATGGAGGAAAATAATATGAAGAAAATCAAATCAATACTTGCATTCGCACTTGCACTGAGTATGTGCACTTCAATGGCAGCCTGCGGAAGTTCCGACGACAGCAGTGCTGAAAGCAAGGCAGACAAGGCAGTCACCACAACCACAGCGGCAAATGCTGACGACAGCAGCAAATCGGAGGACGAGCCGACGGCGGACGGTTCATCAGCTGCTGAAGCAACGGAAGATTCGAGCACAGCCGCAGATGATACGGACACAGCTCCAACAATGGCATTTGAGGACGTCAAGGCTATCGCAGAGGAGCTTATCGCACAGCCGACACTTGATGACTGTGAAAAAATAATGCAGGAAAAATTCAATGTTGATGTTTCATCAAGAGAGGTATCAGAGTTTGATATAACAGCCGATAAGCATTGTACTATGATTATTTATGATCTTAAAACTCCGATCGATGTATTCGGTAAGGACTCCGGTGATAATCCGCTGCCGACCGTGGATAGCATATATGTTTCTTCTTATACAACAGATCTTGTTCCGGTTGCTTTTGATATCCTAATGACTGAAGATAAAGAAACTAATGATTATTATTCAAAGGAAGTATATTCAGGTTTTAGAAGATCAGATATCGTATTTGGTACTATCGAGGACTTTATAAACAGCAGCTATGAGGCATATCAGGTTTATTCTGAATATAGCGATCGTTGGGAACTTCCAGAAGAAAATCTTGCTATTTCTTCCACCTATCAAACGCTTACAGGAGCCGATAAAGAGGGAGATATCCAATATAGCGTAGATTTCAGAAACTTGGAAGAGTAACTTTGAGCGTATCGAGCGTTGAATGATACTTTTGATAAACAGACGGAGACTGTTAAGCAGTTTTCGTCTGTTTTTTTGTGCCCACGAAGTCGAATACGTCCAACTAACTATTGATATATGCTTTTTATCGTTGCAAAAAATCACGCATTGTGCTATAATAAAATAGTATAGCTATGATTATTTGCTGACTGGAATATATTAGGAGAATTTTACTTGATGAACAGCTTTTTTATCGGAAACGTTGAAATAGAAAAGACCGCAGCCCTAGCACCAATGGCGTCTGTGGCAGATAAATCCTATCGTCTTATGTGCAAGGAATACGGTGTGTCATATCTTGTGAGCGAGATGATATCATCGAAGGGTCTGTGCTTTGGCGACAAAAAGACTGCACGTCTTTGCGAGATAGAGAGCGAGGAACGCCCCTATGCTTTGCAGCTTTTTGGGGAAGATCCTTATTATATGGGAAAAGCAGCATATAAGCTCAACGAATATTCCCCTGATATCATTGATATAAACATGGGCTGTCCTGTGCCTAAGATAGTAGGCAACGGCAGCGGCTCTGCACTTATGAAGCTTCCTGACACTGCGGCAGAGATATGCAGAGAGGTGGTAAAAAACGCAAACTGCCCTGTTACAGTGAAATTTCGTGCAGGCTGGGACGAAAACAGCATAAATGCAGTGGAGTTTGCAAAGCTCATCGAGCAGGCAGGGGCAAGCGCCGTCACCTGTCACGGCAGGACGAGAACGCAGTTTTATTCAGGTAAAGCCGATTGGGATATAATAAAGCAGGTAAAAGAGGCTGTGAAGATACCCGTTATAGGCAACGGCGACGTTGTTGACGGAGAAAGCGCAAAGGCAATGTATGAGCAGACTGGCTGTGACCTTGTGATGATAGGCAGAGGAAGCTACGGCAGACCATGGGTTTTCCGTGACGTGAAGCATTATCTTGAAACAGGGGAAAAGCTTCCTGAGGTGAGCATAGAAGAAAAAATGGCAGTGATGAAAAAGCACTGCGAGCTTATATGCAAATACAAGGGCGAACGTCAGGGCATGAAAGAAGCCAGAAAAAACTGCGCATGGTATGTTAAAGGGCTGAAAGGCTCTGCAAGGCTAAGAGCGCAGTGCGGTGGGCTTAATACCATTTCTGACCTTTATGAGATGATAGACCACATACTTGCAAACGAGTTAGGAGAATAAACAATGGGAATTTTATCCGTAGTAGGAACGCCTATAGGCAACCTTGGAGATATGACATACCGTGCAGTTGAGACCCTGGAAAAGGCTGATTTTATCTGTGCAGAGGACACAAGAGTTACTGCAAAGCTTCTCAATTATTTTGACATAAAAACGCCACTTGTGAGCTATCACGAACACAATGCAAAACAGGTGGGCGAGAGCATTTTGAACAGGATAATGGCAGGCGAGAACGCCGCTATCGTAACAGACGCCGGTATGCCCTGCATTTCAGACCCTGGGGAGCTTCTTGTGAAGCTGTGCGCTGAAAATGGTGTTAAAGTGGAGGTAGTACCAGGTCCGTCAGCGGTGGTATCAGCACTTGCCATAAGCGGACTTGACACCGCAAGATTTCAGTTCGAGGGCTTTTTGTCAACCACCAAGAAGCAAAGATTAAATCATCTTGCCTCGGTGAAAAACTGCACCAATACCCTCATTTTCTATGAAGCGCCCCACAAGCTCATCTACACTTTGAAGGATATGCTGGAATATTTCGGTGACAGAAGAATATCTCTTTGCAGGGAGCTTACAAAGATACACGAAGAAGTTTTCCGCACCACCCTTGCGCAGGCTGTGGAGTATTATGAAGCCAACAAGCCAAAGGGCGAATTTGTGCTTGTTATCGAGGGTGCAAAAGAGGACGAGCTTTGCCCTGCGGAGAATATAGAGGAAGCGCTTGAACAAGTAAAAGCCCTTGTGGAAAAGGGTATGCGTGGAGCTGACGCCTGCCGTGAGATAGCAAAGGCGACGGGATTTTCTAAGGGAGAGCTTTACGGACTCTTGTTTAAATGAGGAATGAGGAGTGAGGAATGAGGAATTAAGGTATCGCCTGCGGCGATGTTTATTTCTTGTTTTTTCGCATTTGTATTATATATCAATTTAGATTTTTTGAGGTGATTTTATGAGCATAAAAGAATACATAGGCGGACAGTGTGCTGACCCAGAGGGATTGGGCGGTATAGCCTGCGCAAAATTCATGAATTTTTTCAATGCAGAGCACTACAGAGCGGTGAAAAAATTTGTCTGCAAGCTTGACGGTGCAAGGATATTGGATATAGGCTTTGGAAACGGCGTGACTATCAAAAAGCTTAGCAAGAATATAAACGCTAAGTTCTATGGCGTCGATATTTCTGCGGATATGGTGGAAAAAGCCAAGCGAGAAAACCGTGACGGAGTGAATACCAACAAGGTGATCTTACAGCAGGGAAAAGCTGAGGAGCTTCCTTATAATGACGATTTTTTTGACACTGTTTACACTGTGAACACCATTTATTTCTGGGAGGACACCGCAAAAGTTCTTGACGAGGTAAGGCGAGTTCTCAAAGACGGCGGCAATTTTATCTGCACATTCTATACAAAGGGCTACCTTGATAAGCTCCCGTACTGCGACACAGGTTTTGACAAGTTCACTCCTCAGCAGGTGCGTTCAATGGCTAGAGAGCGTGGCTTCCATGATGTAAAAGTCAAAATTCTGAGCGACTGCAAAGCGTATTGCCTTGTTGGCACGAAAATAGAGGGCGAATAAGGTGGCAGATGTGACCATTGTGCCTCTTTCAGAGGAAAACGTACAGCTTTTTTCACAAACTGCGGAGAAAATTCTGCCCGAAGCTTGGAGTTTTGAAACCTACAAAAAACAGCTTTCAAACCCTGACGACATATCGTTTCTTGCCCTTTGTAATGGCGAAGCCGCAGGCTTTATAAGTGTGTGGTGCGTCTGCGGAGAAGCTGAGATAAACAATATAGGCGTTTTGGAGAAGTTCCGCAGAATGGGCATTGCAAAAGCCCTTTTTGACAGCGCATACAATGCCGCAAAGGCTGAAAAATGGTATCTTGAAGTGCGGGAGTCAAACCTTGGGGCTATAAGCTTTTACGAAAAATTGGGCTTTGAGAGGGTAGGCATGAGAAAAAATTTCTACACCGCCCCCACTGAAAATGCTGTTTTAATGGCACTTCAACCCACTGAAAATGGAGAAATAAATGACATATAACGATTTTACATTTGAGTCCTTGGGCGAGGGCATTGAGATATGTATATCTGACGAACACCGCTTTGGTACTGACGCTTTTCTGCTTGCGGATTTTTCAGCAGGACGGCACAAGGATATCTGCGCAGACCTTTGCACAGGAAGCGGCATAATAGCGCTTCTACTGCACAAAGCCACAGAAGATATATGCTGTTGAGATACAGGAAAAGGCTCACGAACAGCTTAAAGTATCTCTTGAGAGGTCGAAAATAGATACTATCCAGCCTGTTTTGGGCGACTTGAATGATTGGCGAAGCGAAAAAGAGCTTGACCTTATCACCTGCAATCCGCCCTACAAGATAAACAACACAGGTGCGAAGAATGACAGCGAAGCGGTTTCTATCGCACGGCATGAAATGCTCTGCACTATTGATGACGTGTGCAGATGTGCAAAGAAAAATCTGAAATTCGGTGGCAGGCTTTGCATATGCAACCGCCCCGAGCGCTTATGCGATATAATGACGGCAATGAGGGCGAACGGCATCGAGCCGAAGCGTTTGCGGACAGTTCACAAAAACCCAGAATGTCCCCCATGGCTCATTCTCGTTGAGGGCAAAAAGGGTGGAAAGCCTTTTGTGCAGATAGAAAAGCCTTTGTATGTGCGTTCCGCAGACGGCGGAAATTCGGCTGAAATGAAGCGGATATACGGACTTCCTTGAAAAGTGAGGAGTTAGGAATGAGGAATGAGGAATTAAGGTATCGCCTGCGGCGATGATTATTTTTTCGTAGGGGTGAACACTGTTCGCCCGCTTGCTCCAATTTGTCTGCTTATTAAATGTATATGATATGCTTATATTTACGAAATAAAAAGAGGGTAATAAAATGAAGATTTTAGGAATAGAAAGCTCCTGCGATGAAACAGCCTGCTCTGTTGTTGAAGACGGAAAAACGGTGCTTTCAAATATAGTTGCGAGTCAGATAGATGAACACAGGCTTTATGGTGGAGTTGTGCCTGAGATAGCCTCACGCCGCCATGCAGAGAACATAACATGGGTAACAAAAGCCGCTCTTGAAGAAGCAAACTGCACAATGGACGATATCGACGCTGTTGCAGTGACCTATGCTCCGGGACTTATTGGAGCACTTCTCGTGGGAGTGAGCTTTGCAAAGGGACTTGCAATGAGTGCAAATAAGCCTCTTGTGCCTGTTCACCATATTGCAGGACACATTGCCGCAAATTATATCTCCCACCCTGAGCTTAAACCGCCTTATCTTTGCTTGGTCGTGTCAGGAGGACATTCACATATTGTAGAGGTGCTTGATTATTCAAGATATCATGTTATAGGCAGAACAAGAGATGATGCCGCAGGCGAGTGCTTTGACAAGGTAGCGAGAACATTGGGCTTTGAATACCCTGGCGGAAAGTTTATCGACAATGCCGCAAAGTCAGGTGATCCTAATGCCTATAAGCTCCCTCACCCAAAGGTGCAGGGCAGTGAATATGACTTCTCTTTCAGCGGACTAAAAACTGCCGTTATAAACCTTGTGCATAATGCCGCACAAAAGGGCGAAACTGTCAATGTGAACGATATGGCGGCTTCGTTTCAGAACACCATATCCGACATTCTTGTAGACAAAGCGATGCTTGCCGCAAAAGATCTCGGGTATACTACCATAGGGCTTGCAGGCGGCGTTTCGGCGAACTCAGGGGTAAGAGAAAAATTGCAGAAAGCCTGTGACAAGCGTGGCTATAAGCTTTATATGCCTGAGTTCAAATACTGCGGCGACAACGGTGCAATGATAGCCTGTCAGGGATATTTTGACTATCTTGCAGGCAGACGAGCAGACGAAAGCCTTAACGGCATTGCAACGCTGTCGCTGGATAAGATTTCGGAATAATCTTATGGATAAGCCTGTAAGGAAAATCATAAGACTTGACAATTATGATTATTCAAAAAAGGGACTTTATTTTATTACCATATGTACTGTCCACAAAAACGAGTTGTTGTGGGCAACAGATGTAGGGGACGGCGCCCCCGACGTCCCGTTATGTTGCGCACACGCTGTCGGAAAGGTCTATCTTTCAAGCTTTGGTAAAATTATCAGAGATAATATCCACAGAGCAAACAGTGTCTATGATGACAAAAAGATATTGCAATATGTCATAATGCCAAATCATATCCATTTTATACTGAAAATCGGTGCGGGAGTCAGCGGGACGTCGAGGGCGCCGTCCCCTACAAACGAGATAGTTCCACAGTATGTGTCAATGTTGAAAAGATTTATAAATAAGGATATTGGTTTTAATATTTTTCAGCGTTCATATTATGACCATATCATCAGAAACCAAAAAGAATATATAGCAATTTCAAAATACATACACAATAACCCTATCAAGTGGGACGTTGACGAGTATAATCCAAGAAATGAGAACAATAAAGCGGAGGTGCTTGGACTAGAATGAAACTACTAGCCATAGACGGAAACAGCATAATGAACAGAGCTTTTTACGGAATAAAGCTGCTGTCAAATTCAAAGGGACAGTTCACGAATGCCCTTACGGGGTTTATGAATATTTACCTCAAGGAGATAGGCGAGGTAAAGCCTGACTGCGTGGCAGTGGCTTTCGACCTTAAAGCCCCTACTTTCAGACACAAGGCGAATGCCGCATACAAAGCCAACCGAAAGGGTATGCCTGAGGAGCTTGCACAGCAAATGCCTGTTATAAAAGAGCTTTTGGGCGATCTTGGTATAAAGATAGTACAGTGCGAGGGATATGAAGCAGATGATATTCTTGGTACGCTCTCAAAAGCCGCCGCAGATTCAGGCAACGAGTGCTATATTCTCACTGGTGACAGGGACAGCTTTCAGCTCGTTTCCGACCGTGTGACAGTACGTCTTGCCACCACAAAGGAAACAAAGATATATACCCCTGACAGGATAATGGAAGAATACGGCGTTACCCCTCGTCAGATGATCGAGGTAAAGGCTCTTATGGGAGATACTTCAGACAATATCTCAGGCGTAAAGGGCATAGGCGAAAAGACCGCACTTTCCCTTATCAAGCAGGAGGGCGATGTCAAGACCCTTTATGAACACCTCGCAGATATTAAGCTTACCCCGTCTGTGCGCACAAAGCTTGAAAATGGTCATCAGGACGCTATAGACAGCCGCTTCCTTGCGGAAATATGTCTTGAAGCCCCTGTTGATAAAGCTACAGAGTTTTATAAGCTGGGCGAGGTTGATACCGAGAAAACAAAGGCTCTCCTTGCCGACCTTGAAATGATGCGCCTTATAGACAGATTGGGTCTTAGCGGAAAAGCTGTGGAAAGCGCTGATAGCGCAGTGCAGGAAAGCAAGCTCAAGCTTTCCGACTTGCCTAAGTTTGAAGTGAAAACTCTTGACAAAAGCGTTATATCTGCCCTTGATAAGGACAAAACAGCGTATTTTATCTTTGCCGACAATAAACTTTCTATCCTCTGTAACGATGTTATCTACACCACCGAGGACAATGCAATTATCACAGCTTTCATGGGAACAGCCTGCGAAAAAATAACCTTTGAGGGCAAAACTGCCCATAAGTTTGCGTTCTCAAATGGCACTCACCTTGAAAACCTAACTTTCTGCTGCGACCTTGCAGGATATCTTCTCAATTCACAGTCAAGCGAGTATACAGCGGAAAATCTTTGTCTTTCATATAAGTGCCTTTACCGCTCTGATATGGGGGAATATGCAGACCTTTCAAGCCTGCCTGCTCTTAGTGAAAATCTGAAAAAACAGCTTGAAATGACAGAAATGACAAAGCTATTCGACGATATCGAAATGCCACTTTGCGAAGTGCTTGCTTCAATGGAGTTTTACGGTGTAAAGGCTGACGCAGAGGGCATAAAGGCTTTCGGTGAGGACTTGAAAATAAAGATAGACGAGCTTACCTCGCAGATATATATGTATGCAGGCAAGGAGTTCAATATAGCTTCCACAAAACAGCTTGGGGAGGTGCTTTTCGAGGACTTGGGTCTGCCTGCAAAGAAGAAAACAAAGTCGGGCTATTCCACTAATGCGGACGTTCTTGAAAGCCTTATGGACAAGCACCCTATCGTGCCTCTTATCGTTGAATACCGCACACTCACAAAGCTCAATTCCACCTATGTTGACGGACTTTTGAAGCTTATCCACCCTGACGGCAGAGTTCATTCTGTTTTCAAGCAGACCGAAACAAGAACAGGAAGGATATCCTCCACCGAGCCTAATATGCAAAATATCCCCGTGAGAAAAGAGATAGGCAGGAATATGCGTAAATTCTTTGTTGCCGAGGACGGCTATACTCTTCTTGACGCTGACTACAGCCAGATCGAACTTAGAGTGCTTGCTTCCGTGTGCGGTGATAAAAATATGCAGGAAGCTTTCTCAGAGGGCAGAGATATCCATACATCAACTGCGGCACAGGTCTTTGATATCCCCGAGGATTTTGTCACACCTGAAATGAGAAGTGCAGCAAAGGCTGTAAACTTTGGTATAATCTATGGCATAGGAGCATTTTCTTTGTCGAAAGATATCGGAGTAACGGTAGCAGAGGCGAAAAGATATATAAAGAACTATCTTGACAACTTCCCGAAAGTATCTGAATTTATGGATAAGACAGTTGATGACGGCATAAAAAACGGCTATGTCACCACCCTTTTCGGCAGAAGAAGATATATCCCTGAGCTTTCTGCTTCAAACAAGGTCTTGCAGGCTTTTGGAAAGAGGGCGGCAATGAACGCACCTATCCAAGGTGCGGCGGCTGATATCATCAAGATAGCAATGGTAAGAGTATACAAAAAGCTCAGAGAAGAAGATCTTGACGCAAGACTTATTTTGCAGGTGCATGACGAGCTTATT
>OAVJ01001320.1_pt1 | contig 10463 bp, 10 predicted proteins | sample 1516901 | NCBI WGS metagenome assembly OAVJ01 (sample SAMEA2580073, study PRJEB22360) | human gut metagenome | biome: human gut; feature: human-associated habitat; material: faeces | place: Denmark | collected 2008/2010 | reverse complement strand
CACATAAATCCGTACATATCAGTTTCTAAATAGTGCTAAGTGTATATTTTATACCTACAACTCCGCATATTCATCAATTTTCCTTTTGTTTTTGTATGAAAATATTTTTCATTTTTATGATTTTATCTTGCAGTGTATTTCATTTTGACATATACTTTTATATAGTAAATATTAATGTGTTTCTGTAAACGCCTGCTTACGCAGTAAAACATAGGGTAAACGGTAACACTTGCTTCATTTTACAGGGGATTAAATTATGATTAATAAGAATTTCTGGGATCTGCTTGCGGAAAAGCAGGATTCACTCACCAAATCAGGTACGATCATCGCAGATTACCTGACAAAGCATGCCGAGGAAGCGCAGTTTTTATCGATTTCCTCACTTGCCAAAGCTTGCAATATGGCAGAAGCCACAATTTACCGTTTCTGTAAACAACTCGGATTTGAAGGTTATAATGAAATGAAGATTTCACTTGCACAGGCAAATGTGACGCCGACACCGTTTTCTTCCTATTCTTTAGATCCATCCATGCCGACATCTTCATTATGTGACAACGTATGTGCTTCTTTTCAGGCTGCGATCAGTAACACTATGAGCGTTCTTGACTTTGACGCAATTGACGAGGCTGCCCTTCTCTTGCAGCGCGCAACCTCCGTTTACTGTCTCGGTCAGGGTGGCAGCCGGGTTCTGGCAAATGATATCTGGGTGCGCTTCGCCACGATCTCCAATAAATTCCGCAACTGTGGTGACAGCCACACGCAATTGATCGCCGCAAGCCTCATGGGTCCAGGTGATGTCATTTTATTTGTTTCCTACTCCGGCTCCACGCACGACATGATGGACACTTTATCCGTTGCCAAAAAGACCGGTGCGAAGATCATCCTCATCACGCACTATCCGGACGCACCCGGCACAGCACTTGCAGATGTTGTCCTCCTGTGCGGTGCCCTGGAAACACCATTGGATGGCGGCAGTATCCCGGTCAAGGTCAGTGAGTTATTCGTTGCCGAATCGCTTATCATGCGTTATCTGCTCGACAACCGCGAGCTTGCCAAAATCGCCCGCGATAAAACCAGTGTTGCCATGGTGGCAAAGTTTTTGTAAAACGCAAATAAAAGAAAAATCGTGCAGACAAAATATGATTTCCTTTGTGGTTCTTTCGAATAGGAACATCATATTTCGTCTGTACGATTTTTCTTTTTTATTACATACAAAACTGGACTTGTAAAAAATCCTCTTATAGCATTTTATTCCATCTCAGATAAAGCATCTTCATCTGCAACAATGATCACATTTGGATGAAGTCTTAAGACAGAGCCAGGAACCTGCGGTGTGATCGGTCCGTTTACGACTGCATTTAATGCTTCCGCTTTATCTTTTCCGCTGACTACGAGCAGGATTGCTTTTGCGCGAAGGATAGTTCCAACGCCCATCGTGTAAGCCTGTTTTGGAACGTCATCTGCACTTGCAAAGAAACGTTTGTTAGCTTCGATGGTACTCTCTGTCAGGTCAACAACATGAACATCCTGAGGGAAAGAATCGCATGGCTCGTTGAAACCGATATGTCCATTACGTCCCAGTCCTAATAACTGAAGATCAATTCCGCCAAGAGAATCGATCAGTTTCTCGTATCTCTCGCACTCATTGTCACTGTCAAGATTCGTTCCATCCGGAAGGAAGTGGTAATCCGGTCTGATATTGACTCTTGAAAACAAATTTTTATTCATAAAATACCAGTAACTCTGGTCGTTCTCTTTCGGAAGTCCTTTATACTCGTCCAGATTTACAGTTGTGATTTTAGAGAAATCAAGGTCTCCTTTTTTGTACCAGTCTACTAACTGATCATAAATACCGATTGGAGTAGAACCTGTTGCAAGTCCAAGTACGCTGTCATCCTTTAAGATCATCTGTGCAGAAATAATGTTGGCTGCCTTTCTGCTCATATCCTGGTAATCCTTTGTTCTGATAATTTTCATTTTGACATCTCTCCTATCTTTCATCATTTATCCTCGCTGCCTCTTAAGGTGCGCTGGACTTCTTTCTGGATTTTTTCAATATGCACACGGTCATGGTTTACATAAGCCACATAAATAATGTCGATCATCATGAGAAGCGGAAACTGTGGCGAAATCAGATTGCCGTGGTTTAAATGTTGTAAGGAAGGCACCAGTATCACTTCCCTGCAAAAGTCTTCGTATGACTTTCTGTTTTTTTCCGTGATCAGTATGGTGTCTGCTCCCTGCCGGCATCCACGCGCAAGCATATATAAGACTTCTGATTTCGTGCCGCTTAAGCTCAACCCGATAACGAGGTTCTGAGGATTCAGAAACACAGACTGCATTTTTATGTTTTCGTTATCCCGGAGTGCAACCATGTCGATCCCGATCCAGCGGAATCTCGTTGCCATCTCCTCTGCTGCAAGCCCGGAACTTCCTCTTCCGCAGACATAAACACGTTTTGCCATCCTGAGTTTTTCCACGATCCGTTTGATCTGTGCCTCGTCCAACAGATTGTAGACTTTATTCAACAGGCTCTGATACGTGTCTAAGACCAGCCGCGACTCTTCCTGTTCCACTGTGGTTTTCTCCACATAAGAATTACGGTATTCATACACAAATTCCCGGTAACCCTGATATCCGCTTTTCTTGGCAAATCTTGACAGTGACGCAGGCGAAACGGAAAGCTCCGTGGAAATAAATTCTGCGGACAGATCCCCGATTGCATCATTTTTCAAAAAATAGTCTGCAATATGTCTTTCTGTTTCTGTGTATCTCTCATAGTTTGCCTCGATCGTCGGTATGATCGTTTTTGCATATTTTTCCATGCCCATAACATAACCTCATTGAAAGTGATTTTCAATCATTATACTCTTTTTTGAAAGTTCTTTCATCAAAATCTGCAAACTTTTCAAATACTACACAAAAATCATATTTGTTTTTTATTCATATTTCCCAATATAGAAGAAAGTTTTTTCACAAACCGGGAGACGATCGTACTGGTATGGTCTTATCGCTAGATCTGGCAGTTTCCTGTTAAGAATTGTTTAATTTTATTTATATAATTCTCTCAGCTCTATCAGTTTACAGTTGTCTGCTCCTTCACATGCAAATCCTGACCTTGAAAAAAAGCCATATTTGTAACACTCTAACCCGGTCTGTTCCACCTGGCAGATCTCTTCCCGGATCATCTGTTCTGTCACAGGTTCTTTGCGGAATTTTGCTTCATAGAAAATATAGCCTTTGTCATCCTGCGTTACGATATCAAATTCTCCGTTCTTTTTTGCTACCGGATCATCATAATAATATTTTCCTATTTTTTCAAAAATTTCATCCATCAATCCCTTACGGTTTCTTCTGATGAGGTACTGCCTGCACACATCCTCAAAAACTTTTGGGACATATTTTGTTTCAAAATCTTCTGCAATATAACGGTCATAAAAAATATCTGAATCCATGATATTCATGCGGGATGAATTTCTGAAAATATATTTATAGTAAAACAATGACAGGTTATCCGAAATAAAATATCCCGATTTTTTCCGATTATTTTCATCATTGATCGGTGTAATTTTGTCCACAACATCCATACGTATCAATTTGTCAAGTACATCCACAAGCGCAGGACCGCTCGAAACATGTGACTGATCAAGAATGTCCTTGTATCTGGAAAAACCTTTTGCCAGCGCTTCAAACACTTCATTGGCATTTGTGATTTTCGATATCTCCGAGCTTAAATACATTGACACTTCGTTTTCCAGACGCGCCCCCGGTGATGCGATCAGATCTATGATGTTCTCTCTTACACTTTTCTTTCCATCGATCAGCCGGTTATAATAAGGGATTCCGCCGAACACACTGTAAATCCTCACTTTATCCTCATCCGAAAAATCAGGATAAAATAGCGCCGACTCATAGTAATCCATCGGTTTCAGATTCAGTGTAAGGTCAATCCTGCCATAGAGTGGATTCTGTTTTGCCAGAAGTTCTTTCATCGTATCTACATAGGAACCACAGATAATAAGCTTCATATTAGAACGGTCACGGTATTCATCGATCACAGACTGCAGCACACTGTCCAGTCCTTTTACATTTTCACGCAGATACGGGTATTCATCCAAAACAAGAATAAGTGGCTTTTTTTCCGACGTCCGAAATAAGAACCGAAGCAGGCTCTCCATATCGGCAAATGCAGGCTTTGGAAAATCGAATGTTTCTCCTACCAGTTCAGAAAGACTGTCTACATTATTCTGTTCCGTTGTCTGCTTGCACTCATAGTAAATACTTTTTAATTCTGTTTCTTTGAGCACCTGCCGGATCAATTCACTTTTTCCGATCCTTCTTCGTCCATAGATCAGAGAGATCATCTGCCCATCTGTTTGAAACATGGAATTTAATTTTTTTCTTTCTGTTTCCCTGCCATAAAATTTCATAATCATGATACCCTGTCTTTCCTGCATCAGAAATTTTGCTATCCTAAAGTTCTCCAACAATAGAATGCTAGCTCTACAAACATTCTATTGTCATCAATTATAAAATGAGTATAATTATTATTTTTCGGAATGTCAATTTTTATTCGGTTAGAACCGAGTCAGTTATAACTGAATAAAAAAGCGTCAATCTCGGAAATTCTCCAAAATCAACGCTTTTTGTTATTTTACATAGTATAAATCACTTATCACTTTCAACTATGCAATCATTATCTCATATAATATACATAGTTCTCTTTTCTTGCGGCCGCCTCTTTTGCCGGCTCTGCTGCATATCCGAGTGCGCAGTGGCCGATCCCTTCGTATTCGCCCTGAATACCAAGATCAGCAAGAATTTTTTTGCCGAAATCAGATTCGAACTCCTCTTTCGCCCTGTGAATCCAGATGCTTGCCACGCCGAGGCTTTCTGCGGCATTCATCAGATTGCCCATCACAAGAGAACCATCGTACACATGTGTTGGAACTGCCTTATTGGCAAGTACCACAAGAATGACCGGTGCTCCATAGAACGGATCCATTCTTTCCGGTGCTCCCATGATTTTACGGTTTTCTTCCGAAAGCTGGTCACGCAATTCCTTATTCGTCACTGCAAGGATGATCGGGGACTGTTTTCCCATTCCGGTTGGCGCATAGGTTCCGGCTCTTACAATCTGCTCAAGTGTTTCCTCTGGAATCATATCCGGTTTGAAATTGCGGCAGCTTCTTCTTGTCTCTAAAACTTTTAATGTATCGTTCATGATTGGAACCTCCTGATTTTTTATCTGGGATTATTATAGAACGCTTTTGCAGGGAATTCTATCGTTTTTTCATTTCCTATCACTTATTACAGTCCGCTCAGATCAATCTCATAAATCAGTTTTTCCGGCTCTTTTTCCTGCATGAAGAAAAGGATCATATACCACGGCAGATACAAAACATCTGCCTCTTTTTCAATATTTGATTTTGAGAAAACAATACTTTGCTCGAACTCCCACTGTTCCACCTTCATTGCATGATCCATTGCCAGATGTTTTTTGAAATCATTTCCAGATTTTATCTCCACAAGCTCCGTATGCAGCCCTTTCTGTAAAACAAAATCCAGTTCTCCAATTTTCTTGGAATCATAATAATGAAGCTCAAATCCATTTGACTTCAGGTTTTGTGCAAAAGCATTTTCCAGAATACTTCCCATATTGATTTCGACATTTCCCATCAAAAGATCAAACTGAATATTTTCCATGCAGGAAGCACAAAGCAGTCCCACATCATTCATATATAGTTTGAACAGATTCCTTTTCTCACTTAGCTGCAATGGAGCCTGTGGTTCCGTCACGTTATAGCAAGGCAATGCCACTCCTGCATCCGCAAGCCAATTAAAACTGTCCTCGTACCGGATATGTCTGGCAGATGCATTGATACTGTTTAACTTAAATCTGCGGTTTTTCTCATTGAGCTGTGCCGGAATACTGTCAAAGATTGCTTTGATTTTCGCTTTGTCGCTGCCTTCAGCATATTTTGCAATATCAAGCCGATATAAATTCAGAATACTTCTCTGATTCAGCACAACTTTTGCAATATCGTGCGTATCAATATAAATCTGAACCGTTTCCGGCATGCCCCCGACCACAAGATAACTGTAAAATAATTTGCAAAGCGTTTCATGCACGGAGTCAGAAACCCTTTCTCTTCTGTCATAACAGTTTTTCAAATACTGCAGCGTCTTATCCTGCACCCCATTTGCCCACAGATATTCCTCAAAATCAAGCGGATACATTGGTAAAATCTGCTCGAAGCCAACCGGATATGATCTCACTTCCTTATACCTCACTCCAAGCAGAGAACCCGATTCTATATAGTCAAACCTGCCATCCTCCACAAGAAATTTGATTGCTGAACGTACCGCCGGACACTCCTGCACCTCATCAAACAGAATCAGTGTCTTTCCCGGTTCCAGTGGTGTCTGAAGATATGCGGTCAGATTCGTAATAATTGCCTCTGCCGTCAGTTTATCGTTGAAAATATCTGCTGCTTTTTCATCTGTCACAAAATTTATTTCTGCAAAATGTTCATACTCATTTTTTCCAAATTCCCTGATCAGAGTTGTCTTGCCAATCTGTCTCGCGCCTATAATGCACAGCGCTTTCCCTTCTGTATTTTCTTTCCATTTTAAAAGTTCCTGATATACTTTTCTTTTTAGCATGTCACGCCCTCCGAATGTTAGGATTCCCTTTTCTTACATTCATATTAACATTTTTCCAAAGTATTTCAAGACTTCATGTAACATTTTTCTTTCGTTTTTGTCGCATATTTGTAACATTTTTCCGTAATTTTATATGTGTTTTTGTAACATTATTCGTGACATTTTTCCAGCTTTTGTTTTTACCGGATTCTCTTCCGGTCGTATACCACGATCGTAAACATAATAAATAACGGTATCTTCACCAACGCCAGCATAAGCATCACATCCGTATTCCAGAAGGACGCGCTTCCAAGATGCAGGAAGTCAAAATTGGTCATTGCATACAGCAGGGAATTGCCAAGTCCAATTCCTGCGCCCGGAAGCAGTGTCTGCAGCCAGTCGCCGAGTTGTCCAGGCATCACGGTATACACGAGAAACGGCAGCAGAACAAAAAGTAACGCCAGTGCCAGAGCCGATACATTGCTTTTTGCAAGGGAAGACAGCAGTAAGGTAAAACAGATTGCTGACAAGAATAATAAAAATCCTCCCAGCAGATTTGCCCACTGTAACTGACCAACATTGTAAGGAAGCAGTGTCGTCACAGAAAAGCTCAGCTGGATAGAGGTTTTCGTTCCCTCCCATCCAAAGAGACTATTTGTCACGACAATCCATGTGATGCCGCACAACAAATAGAGCATCCCCACGATAAGACACGCCGAAGCAACTTTTATGATTGCAAGCTTCCTCTTTCCGTTTTTCGTACAGCGGATAATATCATCCGCTCCTGTCTGATACTCGGTTGAAAAAATCGGTGCCACGATCACCGCACACAGGATTGTGATCAGGAAAATGAAAAACGTCTCATATTCCATGGAGTCGCTCGGAGCGCCATAGTAATACTCGTATGGCCGCTGTACTTTTGCAAATTTGGAGAGTGCAACCTCTTTTGCAGCCGGATGACCGGTTTGCTCCATATCGATAACCGATGCCAGTCTGCTCTCTAATAAGTCATAGTATTCCCCAACTTTATCAATCGAAATGTCCGCGATCACCGGTGACATTCCATTGTTCCGGTCTGCCAGCGCCTCCTTGATTCCCCGGATATATGGCTGATAAGCGCTCAATTTTTCATAGTATACTTCACTCGGAATATTGTCCCCATAGACAGAATCATATGTTTTATATACTTCCTGATATCTGCGCACCGCATCTCTCAGTATTTCCGGTTTCACAACTCCCTGCACCATATTACTTTTGTAATAGTTGATTGCATCCTTTCCAGTGATTTCCACGTAATTTCCAGATTCGTCCGTCTTTTGCACAGTCACAAATGTGATTGGGATATATGCCATAAACACAGCCAGCAATACGGAAGCCACAATCAGAATCCATGTCCGTTTTGTTTTTAAAACTCTTTTTATCTCAAGTGCCAGTAATCTCATAAGCGCACCTCTCCTTCCTGTGGAAACAGCCAGAGGTATAAGTCCTCAAGCCGTGGCACTGCCGAAACCGAATCCGGCGTCTCTGCCTGGTCAGACAGATAACGGATCGATGTGGTTCCATCTGCCTCATTTCTTAAATTGATCAGTTTTAATGCACGCTCCCATTTCACCAGATCAGAAGATGGAATTTTGCACTCCCAGATTTTTCCATCTACCAGTCGCACTAACTGCTCGGTCGTATCGTTTTCGATGATTTTTCCATCTTTCATGATCGCGTTCTGGTTTGCGATATATTCCACGTCCGACACGATATGCGTGGAGATGACAACAATCCTGTCTTTCGCGAACTCCGAAAGCAGATTACGGAAACGCACACGCTCTCCCGGGTCCAGTCCGCTGGTCGGCTCATCTAAGATCAATACTTCCGGATCGTTCAAAAGTGCCTGTGCGATCCCAACTCTCCGTTTCATGCCGCCGGACAGCTTCACGATCTTCTTTTTACGCACTTCCGATAGACTTACCTGTTCTAACAACTCATCGATCTTTCTTTTTGCCTCCCTTTTTGGCATGCCTTTTAACGCCGCCATATATTCCAGATAATCCTGCACGTTGAATTCCGGGTAAAAGCCAAACTCCTGTGGCAGATAGCCGAAAATCCGACGGTACTCTCCCTGCAACGTCTCGATTGGCACTCCGTCATACAGGATTTTTCCTTCGGTCGGCTCCATGATCCCTGCGATCATGCGCATGAGTGTCGTTTTTCCTGCGCCGTTCGCCCCAAGTAATCCCCAGACTCCGGGGGTGAATGTGATGGAGACATTATCTACTGCGGTTTTATCTTTGTATTTTTTTGTAATGTTTTCTACTTCTAATTTCATGAGGTTCATTCCTCCTTTCGATTCGCGTAAAGTTCATTCATATTTTTTAAAAAGCGTCATACTCTGATACACTCCGTACAGCACAAGCCCCAGAATGGACACAACGGTTGCCGGTGTCATCCGCATCCATAACATCTGTTCTGTTAAACGAAAACTTATTACTATGATTGCGATTAATACAATTCCAAATCCCAGAAAACTCTGACACAGCTTTTCTGATTTTATTTTTTTCACCAGCAACAGGTAACCATCGTTGGCAAGTAAAAACGGAATCAGAATACAACCTGCCAACTCTGCAAATGTAATGGATGTTGTGTTCCATAAAACCAACAAAACGGATGCGACAAGCAGCACCTCGCCGCCGAAAAACAGCAAAAATTTGGAAAACAAAACTGTTTTTATGGAAAAGACCGATACACTCTCCATCTCAAACATCTGATATCGTATCGACCGGTACAAAAACGGCAATAGCATCATCGGCACTGCGATGGCAAAACAGACAACAAAAAACACTAATTTTCTGGTTGTCATAAAATACGGATCTGCCAAAAGATTTCTCAGTATCAAGCTTGTTATAATTGCAATTAACAGCTCAAATGTCCACATTTTGATTCCGCAAAATTTTAGTTGACATAATAACAAATCACGGAATTTATTTTTGTTTCGATAGGATTTCTGAAACTGGGCTTTTGCAAGTTGTATCACAGGTTCTTCGACCGCCTGCATATGCTCAACATTGTTCAATTTGCATACATCATATGTTTCAAATGCCCTGCTTAATTTTTCTTTCATTTTCCGGCTCATCTTAAATTTCCTCCTTTCATTTCCTTCTCGATCACCTTTAAACTTACCTTCAATCTGGACTGCACTGTACGCATTGGCAGACCAACAATTTCTGCGATCTCACGCAATTTCAGATTCTGTCCGAAACGCAACAGCACGATTTCCTGATCTTTTAGCTCCAGATTTTTTACCAGACTACAGATTACAAGCTCTTCCTCCACGTTTTTAAAATCTTTTTCCACATAGGACGGTTCTTCCTGTAAGTCTTCCAACGCGGTATGCTGGTTCCATTTATTTTTCTGCATATCAATACAGGTGTTTGCTGCAATTTTATATAAAAAGGCTCTGAATTTACCGGAAAATCCGAAATTTCCAAGATATTTCACAGCCTTCAAAAAAGTTTCCTGTGCCGCATCTTCCGCCTGTGTGCGATCCGGCGCATGCCAGATGCAGTACCGCAGGATCTCCTGGTAATACATGGAGATCAGTTCGTCCAATGCAGACGCATCCCCATTTTGCAAATTTTTTATCAGTATCTCTTCGCGCATTAAGATATTCTCCTTTACAGTCCACCTGTTCTGTGAAACTGTAATTATTTTTCTTGTAGGACGTCTCCTGATTATTATAACGATTGAAGGGTTGGATTTGGATGAAGGATTTTGGAATTATTTCACAAAAAAACTACTCCGTGAAATTTGAAATGACCTCACGAAGT
>OAVJ01001313.1_pt1 | contig 10492 bp, 9 predicted proteins | sample 1516901 | NCBI WGS metagenome assembly OAVJ01 (sample SAMEA2580073, study PRJEB22360) | human gut metagenome | biome: human gut; feature: human-associated habitat; material: faeces | place: Denmark | collected 2008/2010 | reverse complement strand
GATATGGTCGGATGAAACTTATTTTTTCTTTTCATGAAACAAGTTTCATCCTTTCAGGACCAGGAGGAGAAATCGTATGAACAAGGAAGGGCGTCCGGAAAATAGCGGATACATCGGAATCAGGGATATTGCCAAACTGGCGGGAGTCTCTACTGCAACTGTATCCCGGGTTATCAATAATCCAGAAATGACATCTGAAAAGGTCAGAAAGAAAGTACAAAAAGTAATTGAGGAATATAACTATATCCCAAACCAGCCTGTCAAGAAAATCTTTTCCAAGACAAGCAATACCATTGCCGTGTTTATATATGACATGGAGAACCCTTTTTTCATCAGCCTGATTAAAGAACTGAACCAGATATGTCTGGAACACAACTATATGCTCCTTATTTGTGATACAGGAAGCAGCCCGGAGCTTGAAAAGAAGTATCTTTACTTCTGCCTGGCTAACCGATGTGCCGGCATCATCCTGACAGAGGGTGTTGATTCCGATATCTTCGAAGCCTGCAAGATTCATATTCCAATTGCATTCCTGGACCGAAAAACCCACGGCAAGTTCTCCAGCGTACGTTCTAATAACAGACAGATGATGCAGCCAATTGTGGACTACCTCTACAACCTTGGGCACAGAAAAATTGCCTTTGTCGGCTGTAAAACACCCATGGATTCTGTTATTTCCAGACAGAATGGCTACATAGAAACAATGACAGGAAAGGGACTCCCCATTATCCAGGAATATATTTACGACAAAAATCCCCAGCTGACTCTTCAGGCCGGAAGCCAGGCTCTTAATTACTTCCTCTCCCTTCCAGCCGCCCCTACGGCAATCATCTGCTGCAACGACATCATTGCCTTAGGAGCTTTGAACGCCGCATATTCCCTGGGATTAAAGATTCCCGCAGACATGTCCATTGTGGGATTTGATAATGTGATCAGCAATCTCCATCAGCCCCAGATAACCACTGTCCAGCAGAATCTGCGTGAAATATCCCTTGAATTGTTTGAGCTGGTGGTCAACCCGCCGGAAAATCCTGTATCCAAAATCATTGAAGCCTCCTTCATAGAAGGAGCCACCTGCAGCAGGATCGAAACAGCCCAGAAATAAAAACTTATGCCGGGAAACCATCCGAAAAAGCAAAGGCTGTACAATGTGCTTTTCCGGATGGTTTGGGGAAATATCTCAAAAATATTTCAGAAACATTTTAAACCAACAAATTTAATCCAACAGATAAAAAACCTCTTGATTTATCAGAGAAAATATGATAGACTATACCACGTCAAAGTAATAACATATTCTCATGCGCGAGTGGCTCAGGGGTGGAGCACCACCTTGCCAAGGTGGGGGCCGCGGGTTCGAATCCCGTCTCGCGCTTTTTTTATTTCCAGCCGGAGGACTGCTCTGCCAGTTCTCCGGCCTTTTGTTTTCTTCACATTTAAAGCCTAAATACAACAATGGGAAGGCGCCCTCACGCGGGTCAGCCTTCCCATTTTCATATCTTATTTCTGATTGCCGGGCCAGCCCCCGGCTTCTACCTCTTCTGTTTGACCGTATTAAGGTATTCCATGATTCCCATGTGTATGGTCCAGGCCATTCTGTCCTGATATTCCTCATCTTCCAGGCGTTTGGCTTCCTTTCCATTACTCAGGAATCCGCATTCCACTATGACAATAGGCTCCTTCACATGAAGCAGGAGATAATAGTTGTCATTGGCCTTGGCCATCCTCTTGTTGGCCTCGCCCAGCACATAATCAAAGCGCTTCTGCAAAATTTCCGCCAGATACTTTCCCTTCTCTGATGTCTTATAATAAAAAACCTGGCCTCCGGATACATACTCCTCATGGTAACTGTTCTGGTGGATGCTGACCACCAAATCCGGCACTGCCTCATTTATGATTTCGCACCGTTTTCTCATATCTGCCATCTTTTTATGACTGTCTCCGGAGCTGTAAAGCCCCTGGTCCGAATCCCTGGTAAGGATCACCTCTACATCGGAGGCCTCAAGATATGCTTTCAGCTGCTCTGTTATCTTCAGATTAATATCCTTTTCCAGCTGACCATTTATCCCTACCTTACCCGGATCGCTGCCTCCGTGTCCGGCGTCTATGACCACCACCGGCCTTGCCTTGTCTGCCTCCGCTGCCTGATTATGGACAGCCACCAATGTTCCTGCCTGCCATGATATCAATGCCACGATACAAAGCAGCAGAATCCCCATCACTGTCTGCCATGCTGAATGCTTCATCAATGGGCGCTCCCTGATAACCTTTATTCCAGTATATTCACCCGCCTGATGAAAATGAACCTGTTTTTACTCCATGCTCAGAACGTTATAATCCCGTACCGCATCTTCTATGATGTATTCCAGGTATTCATACAGGATGGCGGGATAGCAGTACTCCTTCCACATGGCGTATCCGGGCTGCTTTACTGCCTCCTTCACCACCTCATATGCCCTGCCTGCGTAACACGCGGCATTGATGTCGCCGTATACCTTTGCCATCTGCTGTTTCTCTGATTCTGTCAGCTTCACAAATACGCTGCCCGTCTCCTCCTCCGCAGAGTTCTTCATGGCGTCATAGGCCTGATTATAGAATATCCTCTTTAAAACAGGCGGACTGTATGTGTCGAAGTTCAGCAGGTTCTCATCCGTGCTCTTGTTTTTCCTGGCCCATTTCTCCATATCCACCTTGCGTGAATAGTAATAAAATGTCTCATCTTCCATGTAATCCAGCACGCCGTACTGGCAGGGAGGCGTGGACAGGGAGCTGGTGACCACCTCATAGATACCGATGTCATTATTTCTCATGAAGTGCTGCACATGCAGGTGTCCGCTGAGAAACAGCGGGATATTCTCCCCTTCCAGCATCTGAATAAGCTCCTCACTGTGCTCGATGGTACAATCATCCGCATATACCTTGCTCTCCTCCAGCAGGTTGTGATGGGCAACCGGAAGAAGAATCACGCTGTCACGGGCCGCCTGCTTAAGCTGTTCCTTTATCCACTCATAGGTCTCTGTCTTTATCATTCCCCCTACCTTGTTGCGGGGTTCATACTGGCAGGTATCCAGCATGAGCAGGCGCATAGACGGTCCCAGGTCATAGGTGTAACTGAGGGAATTGGCATCCCTGCTGCTGGCCTCCGAGTATCCGAATTCCTTATATATGCGCTCAAAATCCTCCGGTGCGGTAGGTTCCGCCGGGTACCGGTCTCCCCCGGAATACACGGAGGCGCTTGGGTTGTTAATATCATGGTTGCCCGGTATAACCAAAACCGTGATACCGGCTTTCTCCACCTCATCCAGCTTTTTCGCCAGTTCTTCATGGCTCTTCTTTTCCCCCTGAAGACTTAAGTCTCCGCTGATAATCAGGGCATCCGGACTCAGCAGCTTAATTTCCTCCAGTGCGGCGTCTGTGATCTCCCATACATAATTGGTCAGTTTTCCATCGCCGTGCTCTACCATAGACTGAAACATATCCCCCCGGTCCGTCAGGGATTCTGCCAGATAATGTATATCCGTCATAAGGATAATGCGTTTTCCTCCAATCAGAGGCTCTGCCTTTGTCTCCTTTTCTACATCAGGAAAAGGCTGTATCTGCGAAGGCGCAGGATGGGTGGGCTTTTGCAGCTCTGTTTCCTGAACTGTCTCCTGAACCGTTTCCTTTGTCTGCTGTTTTCCAGTGGTGGGCTCCACCTGCTTTCCAGCCTGTACGCTGCACCCTGCCATGACTCCAGCCATTAAGATTGCTGTCATGATTCCCGTTACCCTTGTTCTTCGTCTCATTTCCTTCCTCCGGCGTCACCCATATTGTCTATTTAACCCCTGACACAATATCCCATATATCCGCTGGCTCAAATCCCAGCTTCCAGCAGGCAACTCCTGCCAGGTCAAACTCCTTAATCAGGTCAATCTTAAGCTTCATGGAATCCTCCTCTTCCATCCATATATACTGCTGTCCGCTTCCGCTCACAGTCTCGCCGTAATACTGCCCCAGCAGCTTATCCCAGGTAAGCTCCACCTGGTTTTCCTCCACCCACTGCCTGGCATCTGATATGCCATATGCCTTGGAAGACGTCTTGCCCTCATTTACAGTCCACACTCTGGTATAGAAGGGGACCGCATTGATGACCTTTTCCTTGGGAACCTCTTTCAGGGTATTCTCAATGCCCTCCCTCACATAGGGAATAGAGGATACGGAGCCGGCTTCTCCTCCCGCATAGTGTTCGTCATATCCCATAACAATCACGTAGTCAGCCACAATTCCCTGCTCCTTCCTGTTGTAAAACGCAGTATAGGAGGACGGTACATAGTTATCCACGGACAGCACAAGTCCCTTATTGCGGCAGGCAACCGACATTTCCCTGATGAACTGCACATAATGTGGTCCTGCCTCCGCCTTAAGGCTCTCAAAATCCAGGTTGAATCCGTCAAAGCCATAGGTATCCGCCTCATTCATCAGTTTTTCAATGAGCTTTTTCCTGGTACTGGTGGAGGACATCAAAGTCTTTGTATTAAGGTTCTTGATACTTTCCTGGGTGCTCACATTCTCCACCATGGCCCACACCTTCAGTCCCATGTCATGGGCCTTATCCACGTAATCCTTACTGGCCAGTGATGTGTAGGTTCCATCGCTGGACACCACATTAAACCAGGTGGGCACTATCACATTCATCCCCCTGGCATTGGACGCATAGTCCTCAAGAGTATTATTTCCCTCCTGCCGTGTGACCTGATGAAATCCCAGCCTTACTTTCCCGTCCATGGAAATGCTGGTATATACAGGCGCCTCAAAGGTGCTGACAGGTGCAATCTGCTCTCCTGCCTCCAGCTTCCGGTTCTCCACATATCCGATGTAACCGTCCGCGGTCCTGACCCTGGACCACTTGTCCATGGTCTCCAGCACATCCACAGTCTCTCCTGCCGCTGCCTCCGTGATAATCTGGCTCTTCACACCGCCCTTCACTCTGACCTGGCCTGTCTTTTTCAGCACTGCCGTGTCATAGGGCTGCCAGGATGTGTCAATAAACACCCGCTTAATCTGGCTTGTGGCAAAGGCCTGCGTGCGGATATCCGTATAATTTACCACAACTCCAAGAGACAGGTACATTCCATCCTGTGTGACCTTAAAGAGAGGTCCCTTCTCGCCCTGGGTACTTTCGTCCGCATACACAATGGATTCAGGCAGTGCATACACAAGCAGTTTTTCGCCCTCATCCCAGTAAAAGCGCTCGTTCAGATGTTCATTTACCCAGTCCACAGGCAGGTATACCTGGCCATCCTCGTAGATTCCCTTCTCCTCCTGCACCTGGTTATCCAAAATAAGGGCCACCTGGCCGCCCTTAATACCAAATACCCTGCTCTTATCCGCCAGCTCATTGCTGGGCATGTATTTCTTGGCAAAAAACACTCCCAGACCACTGCCTGCCAGGATAAATATGAACAGCAGAACCAGCACCGTGATTCCGCAGCCGTGACCTTGTCTTCTTCTGCTCATCCTGTCCTCCAGTTTCCTAATGATTGTTTTTATTCTACCACAAAACAGAGTGTATGTACCAATTATTTGCTTACAATTTACAGTCATTATGGAGGCAACAGGCACAAAAGCCCGGTATGCGCCGCCTTGCTTTGGCTGCACAGGCTGAGACGGTACTCATGGCGGCGGCATAATCCGGGCTTTTGTTATCTGATTTTATTGCCTGTTTATGAATCCTTATCTTTTTTCTCTTTGGGAGGGTCGCTGAGATACACTTTGTCAAATCTGATTTCCTTCAGACAGCCCTGTTCGGCGCCGACATAGTCTCCCATATAAAAGCCTCCGTCTTCTCCCATCTCGAATATCTTTTCCCATTCCTTTTCCGGGCACTCGACTCCGTCAATGGTAATCCGGACCCCTTTGTTCTTGTATCTCTTCAATCCGTCCAGATAGGTTCTCTGGTGTTTCTTCCGGTCTCCATACTCGACATTTCTTATCATACCGATAAGCCCTCCCCTATTACCGCGGGACAGCCGGACGGCAGCACCAAGGAGTTGTTTCCGTGACATACTTTTGTGCGCCATTCCCTTCTGTCTCTTTTTTCTTCACAAAATCCTCTCAAACCACTGCATGGTTTTATAATCCACTGAAAAAGCATCTACTGAAAGAGGAACCCTGACCAGAGAAATCCCAAACTGCCTCTCTATCTGTTTTCTGGTGTCCTCGCTGCCAAAGGCAGCTGTATATATCCACCCTGCTCTGCGTCCTTCCTCCTCTGATAAAAGCTCCAAAAATGCCTCCAGCTTCCATTCGCTCAGTGCCGCCATGACAATCTTCACTTCACACCTGAGCCACTCCGCCCTGATGGATGGTCTCAATTCTCCAAAATCAATTATGATTTCGTCATATATTCCACCCAGACAGGACGCCAGTATGCTGGGGTCCCCCTGCATATAATATGTAACCCCGAAGATTTTGTATCTGTAATCCGCAGAATCCGCCTGCTTTACGGAACCGGCCTGGCATATATCCTTCATGGTTTTCCACGCGCCATGGTCGTTCCACTCAATTACCGCAGTCCTGCGCTGCAGGGCACTGGCCATATAATTGGCCGCCAGGACGCTGAGATGAGTCACCCCTGTTCCCCGTCCTGTTCCTGTGATTCCGACAACCCTGCACCCTTTCGCAGGCTGCCGGCTGTGTTTAAAATGATTTCTCTTAGAAAACCCCATGATTTTAATAAGCCTCTTTTTCGGTTCCATCTCCTGCCGCTGACGGCTATGGCAGACCACAGCGACTGAAAAAAGGCTTCTTCTCTTTTCTGTCTGAAAGGATTTTCATACTCCGGCGAAACAAACAGCTTTATTCCCTTTAAGGCCTTGTCTGAGCTTGTCATGGCCTTAAGTTCCTTTTGGCATATGGTCCGTGTCCCCCGGAATACAAGCACACGGTTCCCATCACACCGGCCCGCCCATGCCTGATTCATCCAGGATATGTACTGCCTGATGTACCGGCCGTCCCAGGCGCTGGCGCTGCCTGTCCCTAATAAATCTGCCTTCCCTGCCTTTAATTCCAGCTCCGCCTGCTGCCAGTCTGTCCCATAGTCTTTTACTATGATATCAAATCCTGTCCCCTCATCCAGCTTTACGGCAGGCCCATACCACGGCTTCAAGCAGCAGCCGTTCATGGTATAGATTCCAAAACGGTCCGGACGCATACCTGCCCTGCGGGCCATGGTGTCCACTGCCCGGGAGGCGTTATGTTCCTCATACAGCGCCCGGTATCCGTTTTTGTTCAGAAAACATACCAGTCCAAAGGCCAAATGTGTAGTGCCCGTCCCAGCCTTCATTCCGGTCACAAGCAAAATATGAGATGGTATTGTCTTTTGTTCCTTTTCTTCTGTCAGCTTCCTGGTACACAGCGCCTGAAGCGCATCCTCCACCTCATCGGCGGAAGCGTACCGTTTCTCCATATTGGAGTCCATGCATTTTCTGATAATCCGCTCAAAGACCTCCGACAGGGCGGCAGACTGTCCGGCCTCCTCTCTCAGGGTTCCGGCTGTCATAAAACGGAGGACTGCACCAATGGCATAAATGTCGGTCCTTTGATCCAACATACGGTCAGAAGCATACTGTTCAGGAGCCGCGCAGCCCACTGTACCGAATCGCTTTGGGGCAATGTTTGCCCACCGGCAGCCTGCGGCATGATCAAAATCAATCAGCTTTACGGTGCCGTTGCAGATAATCAGGTTATTTGGTTGTAAATCTAAATGTAATATGGGTAATTCACACGCAGAATGCATGTAAGCCACAAGCCCGCAGACCTGCATCCCGTAACGGACTGCCTCTGCCTCTTGAATAGGCCCCTGATTCGCAATCAGGGCATATAGAGAATATCCTTCAAGATATTCCTCGATTAAATAAAAAAATTCAGAATCTTCTTCTAAATCATAGATCATGGGAATCCCAGGATGGCGCAGTTCTTTTAGCACCAATGCTTCCCTTCGGAAAGTGTCATAGTCGGCATCCCTCTTAGAAATGCGCTTTATGGCCCTGTATTCCTCCAGGCCAATGTGCACTGCCAGCCATACGGTTCCTGCCCGGCCTGTTCCCAATTTGTGCAGCAGACGGTATTTGCCAAATAAAATGGTATTCCTTATTCACCCCTCCTTCGTTACAATATCATCTCATATCCCAATTTTACCCTTTTCTTTGTCACCTGTCTATGGTCGTTATATCTTCCATGGCTTTTCATATGCTATTTATACAACCTGAAAACATCCTGCGGCACGATATTTTTTAAATTTTTATGAAATGATTGATATTTCCACCTGTAATGTAGTATATTTAAAGTGTAGAAGTCTACTTTCGGCCTGAAGTTTCCAAAAATGTCCTGGCCCTAAGCAGATGTCACCACATTTGACACAGAACAGGAAGTGATCCTAATGAAGATAGAACGTATCAATGAAAACCAGATTCGCTGTACATTGACCAGCTTTGATTTAAGTGCGCGCAACATAAACCTGGTAGAGCTGGCTTATGGAACAGAAAAAGCCAGGAAGCTGTTCCGGGAGATGATTCAGAAAGCATCCAATGAAGTGGGCTTTGAGGCGGAGGACATTCCTCTGATGGTTGAGGCGATTCCGCTGTCCAGCGAGAGCATTATGCTGGTCATCACTAAAATCGAAGATCCGGAAGAACTGGATACCCGTTTTGCCAAGTTCTCACCTTTCACGGACGACAACCAGAATTCCCTTGTGTCGCAGCTGGCCAGCGAGTTCCTGGAGGGTGCTCCGGATTCCCTGAACTACCTGGAGCCAGGTTCCGTGGAACAGGTTGGGGATGAGAGCGGTACGGACGGTGCCTCTGAAGCTCCTGCCAAGAAGAATACAGGCTCCGTAGCCAGCAGCCGCATTTTCCGCTTCAATAGCCTGGACCGCATAAGCGAGGCTTCCCGGGCCGTATCCGGAATCTATGACGGCGTTAACACGCTGTATAAGAAGCCCGGAACCAGACAGTATTATCTCATTGTAAAACGCCTGGACTGCGGGGACCTGGATTTCTCCCGCGTGTGCAACATATTGGCAGAGTATGCCACCAAGCTGTCAGGGGAATCTGCCAGCGAGGCATATTTTAAGGAGCACTACGAGGTCATCATTCAGGATAACGCCCTTCAGAATCTTGCCAGGATTTAGGAGCTAAACATATTGAACGATTGAAAACACCCCTGAGGCCGTATCGACCCAGGGGTATTATTTTGCCTTAAACGATTTCATGCTGATTGGAATTAGATTCCCTGAAAGCCCGGAACAGTTACTTAAAATATGCCGGGTACTGGTCTCTGAACATCTGCTCGTTCAACATCCACCTGTTCAGATGGAGATCCATTGTCTCTGCGGCCAGCTTTTTATCGCGGCTCCGTATTGCCTCCAGCAGTTTTTTATGGTCCTCAATTATCTTATGGTCCTTAACCGCTGCCACGGACAGGCTGCGGATCCTGTCATAGTGAATCGCCAGCCTCTGGCTCATCTCATAGGTAAGCTCCTTGCGGCAGATGAAAAACAGCTTCCGGTGCATCTCATTGTCCAGCTCCAAAAGCTTCCGGGATGAACCTCCCTCCAGATAAAACTCCTGGAGCCTGATATTCTCATCCAGCCACTGCAGGTCCTCTTCATCCGCCTGTCCGCAGACCAGCTCAACAGCCGCCTTTTCCAGGACCAGACGCAGAAAGCGCGCCTCCTCCACCAGATCCACATCAATCAACGCAATGCGCATCCCTCTCTGGGGGAATATCTCAATGATTCTGGATTCCTCGCTGAGCTGTATGACTGCCTCCCGCACGGGTGTGCGGCTAATGCCAATCATCTGCGACATTTCCACATCGTTAAAGGGCGCTCCCGGTTCCAAATCCAGAGATATGATGTTCTCCCGCAAGGTCCGGTACGCATACTGTCTGGCAGTCTCTCCATGTCTCTTTTCCTCTATCTTCATGGGTAAAACCTCCTAATACCAGTTCCCAGGGCCTACAGGGACTGTATCTCCTTCCAGACATCATCATCCATGTAAATCCCCAGCCTGTCATGCTCCTCATGGAACCGGGCGCTTCCCTGGCCCGGCGCCCTGACGCTGACGCCTTCCTCCGACGGGGCCGAGCTCTTTACATACCGGACAGCTGTATCCACGATTTCTTTCATATGGGCATCCGTGGTGGTCCTGCCGGGATCCACCACAATCATGACCTGGGAACAGCCTCCGCAGCTGCCGTATCCCTTCTGGTCCATGCCGGCTGCCCCTATAGGATATCCAACATAAACGAAAAGGCCGATCCCTTCCAATAACCCACAGGCAGCACACGGCGGGACTGCTCGATGGTGCCCGGATCGTCCGTCAGATTGCCCTCATCATCAAATCCGCCGGGATAGGGCAGTTTCTCCCCGGCCAGCCGGGTAACCTGCAGCTTTCCGTAGGAATACTGGGACATGGCCATGTCCAGCTGGAGAGGTTCTCCTCCGTCCGCAGAC
>OAVJ01001308.1_pt1 | contig 10538 bp, 8 predicted proteins | sample 1516901 | NCBI WGS metagenome assembly OAVJ01 (sample SAMEA2580073, study PRJEB22360) | human gut metagenome | biome: human gut; feature: human-associated habitat; material: faeces | place: Denmark | collected 2008/2010 | reverse complement strand
TGGACGATTTTGGCACCCATAACGCTGCAGAGTTCGATCAAAGAGCTGCGGTTTGTCGCAGAGTAGGAGACTTTGATGAGCATCATCTCCAAGAGGACGCTGCGGGTCTCCTCGAGGCGGCGGACTTTGATCACGTCCAGTTTCTTGTTTAAGTGTTTCTCAATCTGATCGACAGTGCGCTGGTCGCCGGTGGAGACGATGGTCATGCTGGAAATGTCATGGCGCTCCGTCTCGCCCACGGCCAGACTGTCGATGTTGAAGCCTCTTCTCGCGAAAAGACCGGATATCTGGGAGAGAACACCGTCTTTATTTTCTACAAGTACAGAAAAAATACCTTTCATCTTGCGTTCTCCTTATTTTGTGTTGTTGTGGCTGTCGACTTCGCAGACCATGATGCAGGCCTTGTCGCAGGCGAGGAAACGGTCGAGCTCTGCGTCGAGAGTTTCGTTGCTGTCGCAGTGGAAATAGTCCATATCGTAGGCAGCGGCGATTTCAGCATATTTCGGATAATCGTAGAGCTGAACACCGAAATAGTGTTCCTCGTAAGTCTTTTCCTGATGCTCACGGACGAGACCGAGATAGTGGTTTCTCATGACGAGGATCTTTATCGGGACCTTGTTTACCGCGATGGTTCCAAGCTCGTACATGGACATCTGGAAGGAACCGTCACCGCAGACAACGACGACCTGTTTGTCCGGCGTACACATCTTCGCTCCGATTCCGGCCGGGATTGAGTAGCCCATGGTTCCCATACCGCCGCTTGTAAGGAAACGGCCGTTCTTCATCACATAGTTGTCGGCAGACCAGAGCTGGTTCTGTCCGACATCTGCAACATAGATCGCGTCATCGTCCATCTTCTCAGAGAGGTGCTGGACTAAAAGCATCGGATTTACGAGCTTATCACTGAAGACACGATGGTCTACCGTACTTTTTTTGATATCCTGAAGTGTCTCGATCCAGTTTGAGGTATCGATGGAAATATTCTCCTGCAGCAGACGATCGAAGATGCTCTTGATATCACCGACAAGCGGGATCGTAGGTCCGAGATTTTTACCGATCTCGGCGGTATCGATATCGATGTGGATGATATTGACCTGCTGTTCCAGATTTTCCGGTTTAGGAACGGCACGGTCGGCGATCCGCGCACCGGCAATGATCAGAAGGTCACTGTTTGCCACTGCACGGTTTGCATAGGGTTTTCCGTTATTTCCCAGCATTCCGAAGTACAGCGGGTGGTTTTTCGGCATAACGCCGATGCCCATCATCGTTGTTACAAGCGGGATATTGTTCTTCTCACAGAACTGGCGGACACACTCCTCGCCGTTTCCGAGGATAACACCGCCGCCGGCACAGATCAGAGGCTTTTTCGCTTTATTGATCGCAGCGACCACTTTATGCATCTGTGGGTTATTTCCCTTTGTACTTGGCTTGTATCCGCGGATATTGACCTCGGACGTGTAGTCGAAGGACTTCTTTAAGAGGTCGATCTGGACGTCACAGGGGATGTCGATGAGGACCGGTCCCTTTCTTCCGGTGGAAGCAATATAGAAAGCTTCCTTAAAGATACGCGGAATATCGTCAGCGCTCTTTACAAGATAGCTGTATTTTACGAAGGACTCGGTGGAACCACGCATATCGGCTTCCTGGAATACGTCACGTCCAAGGAGATTGGAATTGACCTGTCCGGTGATCGCGATAAGCGGAATACTGTCGGCGTAGGCCGTTGCCAGCGCCGTGATCAGATTTGTCGCGCCAGGACCGGAAGATGTGACGCAGACGGCGGCCTTTCTGGAGATGCGGGCATAGCCGCTTGCGGCGTGTCCGGCCGCCTGCTCTTGACGGACAAGGACATGCTCGATGGTTCCGGCATTATATAAGGCCTCATAAAACGGGGAGATCGCAACGCCCGGATATCCGAAGATCCTGGTTACGCCCTCCTCCTCGAGGCATTTGACCATAGCTTCTGCACCATTCATAATAACTTAAAATACCCCCTCAAGTAAGCGTTTAAAAGATGTCTGGGGGCAAAAAAAATGATGATTTTGCCCTTTAAAATCTTTGAAGATGGTTAATAAGAATTATATCGCATACTGAGAGGGGATGTCAATGTGGAAAGAACGGGAGAATGGGGGATTTTGCGGGATTTTATGGGGAAACCTGCGAACTTGAAGCGAAAAGGAAAGTATGTTATGATTGACTGGTAAAAAAAGAAAAAACAGAATAAACGGAGCAAAAATATTAAGGGAGAGAGGCCTATAATTGCTGGGCTGATCGAAAAGAATCTTATCGATAAAAGCTCTCTAAAACGAGAGAAATGAAATACATGGGGGAACATGGAAATGAACATTGCGGTATGCGATGACCAGCCGGAAGTGCTGGATGTCGTTGAAAATATGCTGAGAGAGATTCCGGAGGTGGAGCGTGTCGAAACTTACCAGGATATCCGGCATATGAGGGATGAATTTGAAGATGGAAAACGACCGGATGTCCTGATCATGGATATCTGCCATGAATATAATACGAGAGTTCCGGAGACTGAGGAACGGCAGGAGGGAATCGATTACGCCTATGAGTTGAATCAGAAATTCCCGGAGCTGCAGATCATTTCCCTGACCGGATATACGACGAGATATTCCCAGCATATTTTCCTGAAGCCGGTAAACCTCGTGGGATATCTCACGAAGCCGGTGAATGCGGATATCCTTGAAAAGCTTCTTAAGATCGCAAAGGAACGACGTGCCCAGGAAGATGAAAAGCGGGTGACGATCATGTGCCGGAACCAGCAGCAGATCTTTTATCTCAATGAGATCTGGTATCTGGAGAGCAGCGCCCACCGGACCATGATCCATACATACGAAAATGTGCAGGTGTGCCATGATAAGATTTCAGATATGGAGGAGCGGATGGGTGAAACCTTTGTACGGTGTCACCAGAGCTTTCTTGTAAATATGAAGTATATCCGGCGGGTGGAGCATGACCGGTTTAAACTGGAAAACGGGGAGGAGATCCCCATCAGCAAAAAGCGGTACATGGAAGCGCGGACGAGGTATTTTCAGTATCTGGAGGACGCGGCATCATGATCGTTCTTATATTATTTACCATCTGCCAGTTTACGCTTCTTATCATGAATCATATGCTCTTTCAGGGCATCCCGTCAGCCTGGAATCAGATAGGTATTCCGGTGGTCGCCATCAGCTTTTTTACGGAAGCAGTGCTGGTTATAAACAGTTACCGGAACAGTAAAAATAAGGTGCTGGAGCAGAAAAAAGAGCGGCTGGAACATGAACTGAACAGAATGAAAATGGAAGAGGAGAGCGCCGAAGTGCAGGCGGAGCGCCTGAACAAGAGGCGGGAAGATCTTCTGCGGATCGTGAAAGAGGCTGAAAACGATCTTCACACAGAAGACCGGGGATCTGCGGCGGCAAAGCTTCAGAAGGAGATCGAGAAGAACCAAGCAGGACAGTACTGCTCCAATATGATCTTAAATGTACTTCTTGAGGAGTACGAGATCAGATGCCAAAAGGTGAAGATCCGGTTATCCGTCGATGCGCACGTGGGTGAGCTTCCGGGAATTTCAAGGATCCACCAGTGCAGCATTCTTTCGAATCTCATGAACAATGCCATGGAGGCGGTGGAATATCTTCCGGAAAGTGAGAGATGGATCCGGACCGATATCCATGTGAAGGCAGACTATCTCGTGATTGCTGTGGAAAATCCGTTTGCGGAGAAGTATCTCGGAATGGAAAAAGGCGGCGGGCGCGGATATGGCAGCAGGATCCTTCAGGAGATCGCAAAGATGTATGGCGGAAACTGCAATGTGAAGATCGACAGGGAGAAAAAGATATATAAGAGCACGGTGATCCTGGACGCGGCGGGAACCGGTGCGAAAGAGGAGAGGGGGAGAACGGCATGAACACAGATGCGGTTTTGCGCATGCTGATCGGCGTGCTTGGCCTTATGCCTACGACCTTTTTCCTGATGCAGACATTGAAATGGCGAGGATCAATTACAAAGGTGCTGATCCTGCAGATCAGCTTTAATGTCCTTTCATGCAGCGCGAAAGAATATATGAATTTGCTGAGTGGTCAGGAAGTGATCGGAATGACGAGCTGGGTACTGATGGCGATATATTTAAGCGGTGTATTTCTGTGCTTTGGCGATTCCCTGAAAAGAATCATATTGATGGTGGTAATCGCGATCGGATGTACGACGGTTGCGGAGCTTATCTGCAATGCGATATTCGTAAATAATGGCTGGCTGGTCACAGGCTCATTTTGGGGAGTCTACGATTATGTACGTGCCATGACATGCGAGATCATACTTTTAAGTCTGATCCTCATGGGAATGGTTTTCCTCATAAAATGGAGACGATCTCTGTTCCGCGAAAAAAGCCAGATAGTCACAGCACTGATCGCAGTCAGCATTCTCGCCGGAATGTATCCCTACATGGATTATATTTCGAAAAAACAGCATGCGGTCTCCATCGGCCAGCAGTTCCTTTTTATCCTGATCATTATGATCTACATGTTCCTCCCGCTCATCGCTCAGGAGACAGAAAAACGTCAGGAAAATGAGAAACTGTTAAAGGCACTGAATGACCAGTTTGAAATCGAAAAAAGTCACTTAAAACTCATGGAAGATTTCGAGACCGACCAGCGAAAACTCGAACACGATTTTAACAACCAGATGATGGTCGTCATGGGAATGATGGAGATGGGCGAATGGATGGCCGCGGAGGATATGCTGGGGGAGATGGAGAAGAGGATTGGGGAGGTGTAGGAAGGGGAAGAAACAAGAGAATATAGAGGGATTGGAATGTAGGAGAAATGTCTTCGGGAGAGGATATTTCTCTTTTTTTGCCGAAAAATGGGGCGATTTTGACGGCGGTGAAAACTGAAAGTCATCGTATTGTATAATCTGCAATTAGAGAATAATTATGTGAAAAAAGTGTGAAATAAAATCGCTGAATAGCGGAGAGGAGAAGATTTAGAAAGTAAAAGTATTGAAAATGTAAGGGGATATAAAATGAGAATTGCAGTGTGTGACGATCAGGCGGAAGTACTGCTCGCTGTCGAACGTATGTTTTCTGGGGGGGGGTAATAGCTGGCATAGAAAACGTTGATACCTATCAGGATATCAGAAAACTGAAAAAAGAATTCCAGGCTGGAAATCGACCGGATGTACTGATCATGGATATCTGTCATGAGTTTAATCCTGCACTTCCGAAAACGAAAGAGCGGCAGGAGGGAATTGACTATGCATATGAGTTAAATCAGAGGTATCCAGAACTTCAGATCATCTATATGACGGAGGATGCAAAGAAATACTCCCAGCATATTTTTCTGAAACCGGTGAATCTCCTCGGCTACCTTACAAAGCCGGTGGATCTGATTATTTTAAAGAAACTTCTTGAAATAGCAAAAGAAAAGCAGAAACAAAATGATGAGAAACGAGTTACGATCATGTGTCGGAACCATAAACAGATATTCTATCTCGATGAGATCTTGTATCTGGAAAGCCGGGCCCACCGGACCATGATCCACACCTATGAGGGAGAAGAGGTGTGCCGCGATAAAATATCGGATCTTGAACAGAGGATGGGAGATACCTTTGTGCGCTGCCATCAGAGCTTTCTTGTCAATATGAAATATATCAGACGGATCGAGAATGAAAGCTTTAAGCTGGAAAATGGGGAGGAGATTTCGATCAGTAAGAGGAGGTATGTGGAGACGAAGAACAGGTATTTCGCATATCTGAACAGAATCGAAAAATAGAGATAATAAGCTTGTTTTTTGAACTATTAGAAGAACTTATTTCAGGAGATACGCGGATGTTAAAGAAAAAACTGATTTATTTGGAGATATTGGCCAGTCTGCTTTTGTATGGATGCAGTCCATCCGTAAAACAGACACAGGCGGCAGCAGAGAAAACGACGATAGAGGTCGAGACAACTGCTGAAGCGAAGGAGCCAGAGATTCCATATATAGAGGCAGCAGATTCATTTGCAGGTGGAAGCGGAACAGAGGAAGATCCATACCAGATCGCCACAGCAGAACAGCTGGCCCTGATGGGAAAGGTAAATGACGACTGGTCGCAGGAATATAATAAGGCATACTATGTGCTCACAGCAGATATCCAGTTAAATGATGTTGGGAATTATGAAAACTGGAAAGAAAATCCACCGGAATATCAGTGGAAACCGGTTGGCGATTCTTTTAAGGGGAATTTTGATGGTGATGGGCACGTGATCAGTGGAATGTATGTACGGTCAGTAAAAGACTGGTTGGGGATTGGTTTATTTAGAGAACTTTTTACGGGCAGTGTTTCAAATGTAAAAATTGAAAAAGGATATCTTTATATAAACGATTCCAATACGTATGCGGGAGGAGTTATCGGAAATATTGTCGGAAATTTCCGATAATATGGAGAGAAACGTCCTTTTAGGAGGATGTTTCTCTTTTTTGCCGAAAGATGGGACATTTTTGGAGAGAATAATAGGGAATGAGGACAATATAGTATAATTTAACATAGTTGAGAAGAAAGGCGGAGGGATCTATGAAAAAGAAATTAGCAACAATAGGATTAATAGTGCTGTCTACTTTGACATTTACAACAACCTCATTTGCGGCAGGATGGAGACAGAATAAAACAGGCTGGTGGTATCAGAAGAACGATGGGGATTGTGTGAAAATGGAATGGCGCAATATTGATGGAAAATGGTATTATTTTGATTTGAGCGGATATATGGTCCACGATCAATGGGTTGGAGATTACTATGTTGGGTCAGATGGAAGCATGCTTACCAATACGACTACTCCAGATGGATATCAGGTGGACGCATCAGGAAAATGGAAGAAAAATAATGATTATTCAGAAAGTGATCTGCTGTCGTTGATAACAAAGCAGGCACCGTATATTGTTAGAAATAAGGTAACTGCAGATTTTGATAATGACGGAAAGAATGAGATGGTTGCCCTGATGATCGACACGCATAATCAGGAAAGAGGATGTACCGCGTATCTCTGGTATTCAAATGGTGAGCGCGCATACTGTTTTTCAAAGCAGGAATACTGGTGGCTGAAGAAAGATGAATTTGTTTTGATTCCGACGGACGATGGTGTGCAACTGGCATTCAATATTCTGTGGAGACAGGCAGGAGATGAAAAAGAGGCGTTTATCTATAAGCTTTCAGACGAAAAAGCCAGCCTGATGTTTACTGACAGTGGCTTCGAATTAATTACTCCATCACAAAATAAAATTACATTTGTCACCAGTTATTGCGATGGTATCGATGAAGAATGGATGCCGGGAGGGGCTGGAACATTTTCTTATGCAAACGGAGAATGGAAGATAGGGACAGTGAATAATGCGGGACAGTTTGGCGGTACATCAGGATTTTATAACGGAAAATAGTTGATGGATGAAGATAGATAACTTATTTCAGGAGATACGCGGATGTTAAAGAAAAAACTGATTTATTTGGAGATATTGGCCAGTCTGCTTTTGTATGGATGCAGTCCATCCGTAAAACAGACACAGGCGGCAGCAGAGAAAACGACGATAGAGGTCGAGACAACTGCTGAAGCGAAGGAGCCAGAGATTCCATATATAGAGGCAGCAGATTCATTTGCAGGTGGAAGCGGAACAGAGGAAGATCCATACCAGATCGCCACAGCAGAACAGCTGGCCCTGATGGGAAAGGTAAATGACGACTGGTCGCAGGAATATAATAAGGCATACTATGTGCTCACAGCAGATATCCAGTTAAATGATGTTGGGAATTATGAAAACTGGAAAGAAAATCCACCGGAATATCAGTGGAAACCGGTTGGCGATTCTTTTAAGGGGAATTTTGATGGTGATGGACATGTGATCAGTGGGATGTATGTGCGGTCTGTTGAAGACTGCTATTACATAGGATTGTTTAGCTATTTAAGTTCTGGTAGCATTTCAAATGTAAACATTGAAAAGGGATTTCTTTATGTGAAAGATTCTGGCATAGATGCAGGAGGCCTTGTCGGAGATGCTTTAGGAAATGTGAAAGTTGAGAATTGTTCAGTTGATATAGATGCCTGCTCAGAAGTCACTAATGGAACGGACCAAGTAGGGGGAATCGTTGGATATTGTCAAAATGGGGTCGTGATTACTGGGTGTACATTCCACGGAGATATCAGCTATCAGGACAGTCATGGAATATTCGGTGGAATCTGCGGAACAGCAAGCAAATCATCAATTATAAATTGTGAAACAACAGGAAGTGTAAGAGTTAGGGATGGACAGGAATTTCCCTTTTTTGAAGGAGGAGGAATCTGTGGAAGAGCTGATAATACAAAAATTGACCGCTGTATAAATCGGATGGACATGTCGGGACGATTTTATGAATTGGGCGGAATTTGTGCGATTCAGACAATTGGAAAAATCAGTATATCTCATAAAAATTCAGAAACAACATATGAAAATGGATCTGTGGAGATTACTGACTGTATCAACTATGGAAATTTGCAGGCTGATACTAAAGATGGCGTAGTGGGTGGTATCGTTGGTGAAGTATATACTAGGGATTTTCAGGCTGATAATTTAAAAATTGAAAATTGCGAAAATTATGCAGACATAACAGGGAAAACGACAATCGGGGGAATTATTGGAGAACTTGATATAGGTGCTATAAAGTATAGTATAAGAAATTGCAGAAATGACGGAAATGTCACAGCTGAAAATTGGAGTGGCGGAATTATAGGAAAATTATTTTCGACAGTCGAAGGAAGTAAAATCAGTGGATGTACAAATAACGGACAGGTAACTGCCGGTGCACCGAATGGAGGCATCATAGGGGCTTACTGGGGCTTCACTTTGGGATTTAAGGAATCAAGCCGCGGAACATTGTACATAGAAAAGTGTAAGAATACGGGAAAGATAATCTGTGATTCCGGAATCCTGGGAACAGGTGGTATTCTGGGTCTGTTATCGATCGATAAAGAGACAGAAGGAGTCTGGTTTACAGGCTGCATTAATACTGGAACAATATTGATGAATGAGAGCGGAAGGTTAGGCGGCATTCTTGGCCATGTAGATTATTCAAAGGAAACCAGTGAGAGTTGGACAATAGAAGATTGTGCCAATACAGGTGCAATTCAATATCGAGATGGAACAGAATCATTTGGTGAAAAGTTGAAGGATGCAATTTACAAAGATGCCAAAGAATCAAGTGAGAAGGCAAATATTATGATGGGCGGTTCTTGTATGGGTGAGATTGCAGGGGAAATGAAAGGTGGTTTTATTAAAAATTGTCTGGCTGCAGGTGATATACGGGTAAATGAAAATTATAGCGGGTATGCAGGTGCTATCTGCGGACAGGTATTCTTCACAGGAGATAATTCAGAAGAAAAGTGTTACATCTCCGACTGTAAATACCTGAACAAATATCCTTTTGCCGCAATGGTTCCTCTTGCCCATGAAAATGATCAGTCGGTCCAGAATACAGAAGGAATCAGTGAAGAGGAAGCGGAAGTACTTTTACAGCGGTGGGGGCTGTAATAGAAAACATCAAAACAGTTAAAAAGGGAAACTTCTTTTCAATAGAGAAACTTCTCTTTTTTTGTCGAAAAGTGGGTCGATTTTGAACGCCGCAATAAAAGTTAGGGAATATATGGTATTTTATTTTTAGTAAATAGGAGATATTTTGCTTCTGTTCAAATAATTACAAAAAGAAAATAAATGGGGGACTTGGTATGAATATTTTACTTGCAATAGCAGACTCAAATAAAGAGTACCTGAGAAAAATATCCGAAGAACTGCAGGGCTACAGCGATCTGACAATCTATGTTTATACCAGTGCAGATAAACTTGAGAATGCGATGGAAAATGAATCCTTTGATGTTGTAATGTTTGATCCGGATCTGTCGGAATCAAGGATCAATTTTTCAAGGGTGAAAATGCCGATTTGCCTTTACAGCGAAGAGGCGGAAAATACAAGTCTTTATAAGGAATGTGCTCACATTTCAAAATACCAGAGAATCAGTAAAATATATAAGGATATGATCCGTGCATACGCAGAAAAAGCTGGATATTCCTATGAATCAGATCATGCGGGGAAAATGTCAGTTGTAGCGGTATATTCTCCTATCGGAGGAAGCGGAAAGACTACGGTTGCCCTTGCGATCGCCGATCTGGCAGCAAAAAAAGGAAAGAAACCTCTGTTTTTGAGCCTGGAGGCATTGTGCAGTGCCGACGCACTGAATCCATATCAGGAACCGGGAATTGTAGCACTGGCTGAAGCTGCTGCCGATGAGAGCGTGAACTTCGAATTAAAAATGAAAGGTCTGATGAAACAAGGCGTCAATGATATCTGCTATGTCGAGGGATTTGAACGGCTTGCGGATCATAAGGCTGTTTCAGGGGAGGAAATCGAGGACGTTATCCATAAGATCCAGAAGAGTGGTGTGTGCGATATTCTGATCATAGACCTCAACAGTGGCATCGGATCAATAGAAGCGGCGGTAATGAAAATTTCTGATACGATCGGCGTGACTGATTCCAGA
>OAVJ01001306.1_pt1 | contig 10552 bp, 8 predicted proteins | sample 1516901 | NCBI WGS metagenome assembly OAVJ01 (sample SAMEA2580073, study PRJEB22360) | human gut metagenome | biome: human gut; feature: human-associated habitat; material: faeces | place: Denmark | collected 2008/2010 | reverse complement strand
TTACGCACCGGATACAAAAATCTATATGTTTGCCAGCCACAAACATCAGGATCATTTTGACATGGATATTCTGCGCTGGAGTGAAAAATATACCAATGTACATTATATTTTATCCAAGGATATCCGCATCAGTCCGCATTTTCTGCAAAAGCATGGAATTGACCCTGGGGTGCGGAAAAAAGTGACGTTTGTCTCCGCAAACAACCATTATGAAGTGGATGATCTAAAGATCCAGACCCTTTTGTCTACCGATGCAGGAGTGGCATTTTATGTGAATGTGCGTGGGGTGAGTATCTTCCATGCAGGAGATTTAAACGACTGGAAGATGGAACATGTGGGAGAACTTATAAACGGCAAACAGGAACGCACTTTCCGGCACGAGATCCGTAAGCTTGCGGACAAGCCGGTCAATTTTGCGTTTGTCCCGATGGATCCGCGGCTGGGACCGTATCAGACACTCGGGATTGATTTTGTGCTGAAAAACACCGATGCAGAATTTGTTTTCCCGATGCATATGTGGCAGGATTATTCTGCAATCAGGGAATACAAAAAACACATTACAAATCTTGGAATGGCAGACCGCGTAATTGAAATTGAAAGGGAGAATCAGGTATTTCCGTTCGGGGAACTCTAACTCTTGAATTTACAGAAAAATTCATATATAATAATTAAGTTAATGGGGTAACAACAGAGAGGAGAAAACTATATGACAGATTTTCTTTTATGTATTGGCAGATATGTGGTCGAGATGGCTGCTTTGGCTTTGATCGGCGGATTAGGGGCATTTATTGGTATCAGACTCCGCAGACACAAGGATGCGAAGGCTGACACGACGAAAGAATGATTTTGGAGGAACTGGTAATGAAAAAGAGTTATGGCGTAAATGAGCTGCGCCGGATGTATCTTGACTTCTTCGAGAGCAAGGGACATCTTGTCATGAAGAGCTTTTCATTAGTACCACACAATGACAACAGCTTATTACTCATCAATGCGGGAATGGCACCGCTCAAGCCGTATTTTACAGGACAGGAGATTCCGCCACGCAGACGTGTGACTACATGTCAGAAGTGTGTGCGTACCGGAGATATTGAAAATGTAGGAAAGACTGCGCGTCACCTTACATTTTTTGAGATGCTTGGAAACTTCTCTTTCGGAGATTATTTTAAGCATGAAGCGATTGCCTGGTCATGGGAATTCCTGACAAAGGTACTTGGGCTTGAGGAGGATCGTCTGTATCCGTCCATTTACGGAGAAGATGAGGAAGCGTATGAGATCTGGACCAAAGAGGTAGGTGTTCCGGGAGAAAAAATCACACGTTTTTACCGTGATCCTGAGACTGGGGAATGTGATAATTTCTGGGAGCATGGTGCCGGTCCATGTGGTCCGTGTTCTGAAATTTACTATGATAGAGGCGAAAAATACGGATGCGGAAGTCCGGATTGTAAAGTAGGCTGTGATTGTGACCGTTTCATGGAAGTATGGAACAACGTGTTTACACAGTTTGAAGGGGACGGCAAGGGCGGTTATACCGAGCTTTCCCAGAAAAATATTGATACTGGTATGGGACTTGAGCGTCTGGCAGTTGTTATGCAGGATGTGGATTCCGTATTTGATATTGATACCATGAAAGCGATCCGCGACAAGATTTGTGAGATGTCCGGAAAGAAGTATGAAGTAGATGCCATGGATGACGTATCCATCCGTCTGATTACGGATCATATCCGTTCTTCCACATTTCTTGTATCCGATGGTGTTATGCCAAGCAATGAAGGAAGAGGCTACGTTCTGCGCCGTCTGATCCGTCGTGCGGCACGTCACGGAAAGATGCTTGGAATCGACGGACTGTTTCTTGCAAAATTATCAGAAACTGTCATCAATGAGAGCAAGGATGGATATCCGGAACTGGAAGAGAAGAAAGAATTTATCTTTAAGGTTTTGACACAGGAAGAAGAGAAATTCAATAAGACCATCGATCAGGGACTTGCCATTTTGTCTGACCTGATGGAGGAGATGAAGAAAAACGGCAAAAAGGAACTTTCCGGTGCCGATACATTCAAACTTTACGATACTTACGGATTCCCGGTAGATCTGACCGAAGAAATCCTTGAAGAAAAGGGCTTTTCCTATAATGAGGACGAGTTTAAGGCCTGTATGGAAGAACAGAGGCAGAAAGCTAGAAGTGCCCGTAAAGTGACAAACTACATGGGGGCAGATGCAACGGTTTACGAGCAGATTGATCCTTCCATCACAACAGAATTTGTCGGATACGAGAATCTGACACATGCTTCTAAAGTTACGGTTATGACGACCGAGACCGAGATCGTGGAAGCACTTTCCGATGGGGATGCAGGAACCATTATCGTAGAGAAGACTCCGTTTTATGCCACGATGGGCGGTCAGCAGGGCGATAAGGGACAGATCCGTACGGCGGACGGTGTATTCCAGGTTGAGGATACGGTTAAGCTTCTGGGCGGTAAATACGGACATATCGGGCGTATGGTGTCCGGCATGATCCATACCGGCGAGGAAGTGGAACTGATGGTAGATGCAGACCTTCGCGCAAAGACCTGTGCAAACCATTCGGCAACCCATTTACTGCAGAAAGCACTCCGCGAAGTGCTGGGTACACATGTCGAGCAGGCGGGTTCTTATCAGGACAGTGAGCGTACCAGATTTGATTTCACCCACTTTGCAGCCATGACTCCGGAAGAGTTACAGAAAGTGGAAATCATGGTCAATGAAAAGATCAACGAGGGCATGGAAGTCCGTACCGATATCATGACCGTTGATGAGGCAAAGAAGACCGGGGCAATGGCTCTGTTTGGCGAAAAGTATGGGGAAAAAGTCCGTGTCGTTTCCATGGGAGAGTTCTCCAGGGAGTTCTGTGGCGGTACACATGTAAAGAATACTGCAGAGATCAAGACATTTAAGATTCTTTCAGAGAGCGGTGTTGCAGCCGGTGTGCGCCGTATCGAAGCACTGACTGGTGACAATGTGATTGCATATTACAAAAAGATGGAAGAAGAGTTCCGGGAAGCAGCGAAGGTTGTAAAGTCTACACCTGCAAACCTTAAGGAACGTCTGGAGCATCTGACCGCAGAGATGAAAGATCTGCAGAGTGAGAACGAGGCGTTAAAGAGCAGGGCAGCCAAGGATGCACTTGGTGATGTGATGAATCAGATCGAGGATGTCAAAGGTGTGAAGCTTCTGGCAACCAGCGTATCTGGTGTGGATATGAATGGTCTGCGTGATCTCGGTGACCAGCTGAAGGACAAGATCGGTGAGGGCGTCGTAGTGATCGCATCCGATTGTGACGGAAAGGTAAACCTGATTGCCATGGCAACCGATGCAGCGATGAAGCAGGGGGCACATGCCGGTAATCTGATCAAGGCGATCGCCGGAAACGTCGGCGGTGGCGGTGGCGGACGTCCGAATATGGCACAGGCCGGTGGAAAGAATCCGGCTGGTATTCCGGATGCAATTGCACAGGCGAAGACGGCACTGGAAAACATGTTGAAATAATCTATCACTGATAACGTATAAAAGAATATAATAAAAACGCAAAAAACAGGTAAAAATGCGATTTTACCTGTTTTTTGCAAATATTTATAGTATAATTACAGTTAATCCACTGTGAAATTTGTGTATATACAACAAAAGGTGGAAACGACATGAAGAAAGGGAGAGACTTTATGAAGAGAAAGAGGTTATTGTCGGCCGTGCTGGCAGGAATCTTTGCCGTGTCTATGCTGGGCGGTTGCGCATCGGCGGTGCCTCAGGGTGCAACGGAGACCACGCAGGGCGGTGCACAGGAGACGGACAGGACGAGCGGAACGGTAAAACTGAGAGTGTGGGCAGAGGAATCAACGTATGATGCGTTGAATAAGATGATCGACAGTTTCAAAGAAGAGTATAAGGGTCAGGCAACTTTTGATATCACCCTGGAACAGAATGCGGATTCCGATACGCGTGACAATGTGCTTGGAGATGTGCATAACGCAGCTGATGTGTTTATCCTTGCAGATGATCAGGTGGCTTCTATGGTGGCCGGTGGTGCATTGTATCCGGTTCCGAATGCGGATGAAGTGAAAAAAGCAAATGTGGAGGGCGCAATAGACGCTGCCACAGTCAATGATACGCTTTATGCATATCCCATGACTGCGGACAATGGGTATTTTCTGTATTATAACAAAAAGTACCTGAGCGATTCAGATGTCAAAACCCTTGACGGCATTTTAAAAGTAGCAGAAAAAAATCATAAGAAGTTTATGATGGACTGGTCTTCCGGCTGGTATCTGTATTCGTTTTTCGGAAATACAGGACTGGATTTCGGTGTCAATGATGACAATGTGACAAACCACTGTGACTGGAATTCCACCGAAGGGGAGATCAAAGGTGTGGATATTGCGCAGGCGATGCTTGATATCAGTTCCAGCAGTGGATTTGAAAATGCGGTGAATGAAGACTTTATTACAAATGCCAAAAAAGGCAGTGTAATTGCAGGGGTAAGCGGTGTATGGAGTGAGACCGAACTGAAAAAGATCTGGGGAGATGATCTTGGCGCAGCCAAGCTTCCGACCTATACCGTGGCAGGAAAGCAGGTACAGATGGCTTCCTTTACCGGCTATAAGCTTATGGGAGTCAATGCTTATTCGGCAAATCCGCAGTGGGCAGCAAAACTGGCAGACTGGATGACCAATGAGCAGAACCAGACCATCCGGTTTGAGATGAACGGACAGGGACCTTCCAATACAAAGGCGGCGGATTCGGATGCGGTTAAAGCTTCCCCATCCATTCAGGCGGTGATTGCACAGTCGGAATTTGGAAAACTGCAGCGTGTCGGAAACAGTTACTGGGATGCATGTATGACATTCGGGAATACGATGGCAGCAGGAAATCCAAATCACGTAAAGTTACAGGAACTGATGGATAATCTGGTCAAAGGTATTACAAAATCAGCAGCAGGCTAAGAGGTGGGAGTATATGAATCAGAAAAAGAAATTAAGTACCAAATTTATCATTTTAATTCCGGTATTTATACTTGGAATATTCAGTATCATCTCGAATGTGATGTCTGTTTCCAATATCAGGAACGTTAACCGGAGTGCCGTACAGATTTCGGAAGTATCTTTAAAGAATGTTTCGGGTCTGGCAGAAATACAAAGACAGACACAGGACATCCATAATCTGGGACTGTCCCATATCATAGCGGTGGATCTGGATTCCATGATCCAGCTGGTGGAAAAGATCCGCAGTCGGGAAGATGCATTGGAGAAAGATCTGGAAAGTTACAAGACATACGTGACACCGGATATCCAAAAAGAATACAATGACATCAAAAAAAAATACGAAGAATTAAAGTATGAATGTGCCAATGTTATGGCATTTTCCGCAGCAGGGAAAAAGGAAGATGCCTATGAACTTGCCAATGGAAAGATCAGCAAGTGTGCAGATGCCATTGAGTCGGATATCGAAAGTATCAAGAAAATTGTAAATCAGGATGCAAATGCACAGAGACAGAAACTGACATCTGCATACCATAGTTCAATCGGAACAAGCATAGTGACGATTCTGATTAGTATTGCGGCACTTTTTTCAGCAATGGTGGCAGTGCTTCGGTGGGTAATTCATCCACTTGCAAATACGAACAGGGAAATTAATGAGATTATTTCCGGAATTGATAACCAGCAGGGTGACCTGACCCGCAGGGTTACCATTACCAACAACAAAGAAGTGGCATCTGTCGGTGGAGGCATCAATGCTTTTATGGCAAAGCTGCAGGAAATTTTCCGGATGATCAGCAGCAATTCCAGGGATCTTGAGGGTGTTGTAAATGAAGTGCGTGAGAGTGTGCAGACTTCTAACGGAAGTGTATCCGATCTATCCGCACTGACGGAAGAACTTTCTGCAACGATGCAGGATATTTCCGACAATGCTTCACGGATTAATGAAAATACCGAATCGGTTGCCGGTGAAGTCAAGTCAATTGCAGAGAAAACGATTGAAATTAATCAGTATACCAAAGAAATGAAAGAGCATGCAGAGGCAATGGAACATGCTGCGCGTGAAAATATGGATACAACGGGTGCGAAGGTAAATGATATTGTTTCCGTGCTGAGTCAGGCGATTGAGGACAGCAACAGTGTCAACCAGGTAGACAATCTGACAAACGACATCTTAAATATTGCAAGCCAGACAAACCTGCTGGCATTAAACGCATCCATTGAGGCTGCCCGTGCCGGGGATGCAGGAAAAGGATTTGCAGTGGTTGCTTCCGAAATCAGTCAGCTGGCAGCCGCCAGTCAGGAAGCGGCTAACAATATCCAGAGCATCAATGCCATTGTTATAACTGCAGTACATAATCTTGCAGACAATGCAAACGGACTGGTAGAGTACATGAATGAAAAAATCCTGCCGGAATTCCAGAAGTTTGTGGAATCCGGTGGGGCATATCATGACAAGGCAACATTTATCGAAAGTGTCATGGCAGATTTTGAGGCAAAGACGGATTCTTTACAGAATTCCATGGATGAGATTGCAAATTCCGTAAATACGATTTCCCATGCGATCGAGGAAGGCGTCAGTGGAGTCGTTTCGGCAGCGGACAGCACACAGGTTCTTGTATCCGATATGGATAAAATTTCCAAGAAGATGGATGAGAACTTTGCGATTGCAGAGGGATTGAAGAAAGAAACTTCCGTGTTTACAAAGCTTTAAGCATGTGGAAGAAAAAAACTATGCAAATTTCGGAAAAACTATTGACAAATCAGGATATTTTGTTAAAATAATCGATAGTGCAATTAAGATTACCTTACAGTTGATGCACAATATCGCAACTGGAGGGAGGTTAGGAAAGAATGTCTAGTGTAATCGTAAAAGAGAATGAGACTTTAGATAGCGCATTACGTCGTTTCAAGAGAAACTGTGCGAAGGCTGGTATCCAGCAGGAGATTCGTAAGAGAGAGCATTACGAGAAGCCAAGCGTAAAGCGTAAGAAGAAATCTGAAGCTGCTAGAAAAAGAAAATACAACTAATGTATTTAACCCCGCGGGATAACTCGCGGGGTGCTTTTTTGTAAAAATGATCAGGATGAGGTGAACCATGAATCAAAATCTGAAAAAAATGATAAGCTATTACAAACCCTACCGGGCAGTTTTTGCGGCAGACATGTTATTTGCGACACTTTCTGCGGCAGTGGCACTGACCATTCCACTGGTTGTGCGGTATGTGACATCGACTCTGATTTATCAGCAGCCCCAGATGATGTTGCGGAAACTTTTTTTGATTGGCATCGGATTGTTTGTGCTTCTGGCATTGGACTGTTACAGCCGGTTTTTTATCGGAAATTATGGACATGTGATGGGGGCAAAAATGGAATATGACATGCGGGCCGAATTGTTTGGGCATCTGCAGAAGCTGTCTTTTTCTTTTTATGATGATGCAAAAGTCGGACAGCTGATGAGCCGTGTGACGGCAGATTTATTTGATATTACAGAACTGCTGCACCATGGCCCGGAGAATATTATCCTGTCGGTATTAAAGATAGTGGGAGCGTTTGTGATCCTGCTCAACATTAATGGATGGCTTGCGCTTGCCGCGTTTGCGGTGCTTCCGGTTATGTTTGTATTTGCATTTGTGTTAAATAAGCGGATGCGCCGGGCTTTTCAGCAGAACCGTATTAAAATTGCCGAGATTAATGAACAGATCGAGGATAATCTGTCAGGCATCCGTGTGGTGAAATCGTTTGCCAATGAGGCGATTGAAAACGAAAAATTTCGTCATGGAAATGACGGATTTCTTGCGGCAAAGAAGAACAGTTATCATTACATGGGCAGTTTTCAGGCCGGGGTTGGCGTTTTTACAACACTGATTCAGGTAAATGTCATCCTTGCCGGAGGGGTTCTCATTGCAAAGGGAATGGTCACGGTCAATGATCTGGTTACGTTTTTGCTGTATATTGGGGTATTTACGGATCCAATCCGGACACTGGTGGACTTTACCGAGCAGTTTCAGAATGGCTATACGGGATTTGAACGGTTTCAGGAAATTATGAATATTGAACCGGAAATCCAGGATGCAAACGATGCTGTAGCACTGACCGATGTGAAAGGAACCATTGATTTTGAAAATGTTTCTTTTCAGTACAAAGACAATCAGGAGAAGGTGCTTAACCGGATCAATCTGCATGTGCCTGCAGGGGCATATATGGCACTGGTGGGATCATCCGGTGCCGGAAAGACAACGCTTTGTTCCCTGATTCCGAGATTCTATGATGTGACCGGAGGATGTATCCGCGTGGATGGGAAAGATGTCCGTAAGGTGACGTTAAAGAGCCTGCGTGACCATATCGGAATGGTGCAGCAGGATGTATACCTGTTTGCGGGAACGATTTTTGAAAATATACGGTATGGAAAGCCGGATGCGACAAGGGAAGAAGTGATTGCTGCTGCAAAAAATGCCAATGCCCACGAATTTATCATGGCATTTCCCGATGGATATGATACAGATATCGGACAGCGTGGAATCAAGCTCTCCGGAGGGCAGAAGCAGCGGCTTTCCATAGCCCGTGTTTTTTTGAAAAATCCACCGGTTCTGATCTTTGATGAGGCAACTTCCGCACTGGATAACGAGAGTGAGCGGGTCGTACAGGAATCATTGGAGAAACTGGCAAAGAACCGTACGACATTTGTGATCGCCCACCGTCTGACAACGATCCAGAATGCACAAAAAATTCTGGTTCTGACAGAAGATGGGATTGCGGAATCCGGTTCCCATGAAGAACTGCTGGCACGGGGCGGTGTGTATGAAAAACTTTATCATATGCATTATTAGACCGGCTGTGTCACAACTTGCATTATTATAAAAAAACGAGTAAAATAGAATAGATTTTGAAAAAACAAAAAGGAGTGGATTATCATGACCAAAATAGATATTATCTCCGGATTCTTAGGAGCCGGAAAAACAACTTTTATCAAAAAGATGATTGATGAGGCATTTACCGGGGAAAAGATTGTCCTTATCGAGAATGAATTTGGCGAGGTCGGCATTGACGGTGGTTTTTTAAAGGATGCTGGAATCCAGATTACAGAGATGAATTCCGGATGCATCTGCTGTTCCTTAGTCGGTGATTTCGGAAAGAACTTAAATCAAGTATCATCCGGATCGTATTTTGATTGAGCCATCCGGAGTCGGTAAGCTTTCCGATGTTATGAAGTCCGTGATTGATATTGAAAAAGAGCAGGATGTAAAATTAAACGCACTGGTAACGGTTGTAAACGCGCTTAAGGCGAGCAAGCAGATGAAGGCGTTCGGTGAGTTTTTCAACAACCAGATCGAGTATGCGACAACTGTCATTTTAAGCCGCAGCCAGAATGCAACACCGGAACAGCTGGAGTTTTGTGTCAATAAAATTCAGGAATTGAATCCAAAGGCTGCCATTATTACAACAGACTGGGCAAAATTATCCGGAGAACAGATCCTTAAGGTAATGGAAGGACAGGATAACCTGGAGATGAAGGCTCTTGCCGAGGCACATCATGCAAAGGAAGAGGCAGAACATGAGCATGAGCACCATCATCATGACCATGAAGACCATGAGCATCATCATCATCATGACCATGACCACGAAGACCATGACCATGAGCATGATGAAAACTGTACCTGTGGCTGCCATGACCATGAGCACCATCACCATCATCATGCAGATGACGTATTTACCAGCTGGGGCAAGGAGACACCGCACAAATTCGAGCGTGCAAAACTTGAGGAAGTACTTAAGAAGTTTGTCGATTCTGACAATATCCTCCGCTCCAAAGGTATGGTGGAGAGTACCGATGGTACCTGGCTGTACTTTGATATGGTTCCGGGCGAGTATGAGATCCGTGAGGGTGAGCCGGATTACACCGGACGTATCGTGGTAATCGGAACGGAGATTCATGAGGATGAATTACTGAAGACATTTGGTCTTTAAAATGCTGTAAACCCCAATAAAAATGTAAGGAGAGCAATTATGGCACAGGATATTCCGGTATATTTATTTACAGGATTTATGGACAGCGGAAAAACAACTCTCGTAGAAGAAACGCTGTTTGAGAATAACTTCGGTGATGGTTCGAAAGGAATTATCATCATGTGCGAAGACGGCGAGAAAGAATATGACGAAGCAAAACTGGCAACCATCAACTTCAAGCTGGTAACGGTCGAAGAGGAAGAGGATTTTACGCCTGCAAAACTGCAGGAAATCCAGGACACCTATCAGCCGGAACAAATTTTTATCGAGTACAACGGCACCTGGGGGATGGACAAGCTGCTTGAGGCAAAAATGCCGGAGGGCTGGGTGATTGTACAGTCACTGGCAACCGTAGATTCCACGACGTATGATCTGTATATGAATAATATGCGTGCAATGATGCAGGAACAGGTTTTTTCCAGTGATGTGGTTATTTTTAACCGTACAGATGATGATACCGATCGCGGACATCTGCGCCGTACCATTAAGAACATCAACCGGAAAGCACAGATTGTCTATGAGCGCAAGGACGGAACGATTGAT
>OAVJ01001301.1_pt1 | contig 10598 bp, 8 predicted proteins | sample 1516901 | NCBI WGS metagenome assembly OAVJ01 (sample SAMEA2580073, study PRJEB22360) | human gut metagenome | biome: human gut; feature: human-associated habitat; material: faeces | place: Denmark | collected 2008/2010 | reverse complement strand
AAAGTCGCATTTATTCCAACAGCTTCGCTGCGTGAAGGCTACACCGGTTATGTCGGCTCGGCTCGAAAATTATTCAAAAAGTTGGGAGCAATCGTAACTGAAATTGATATTTCAACGGAGGCTTATTCAACGATACAGTCTGTTTTTGAAGATGCGGATGTGATATATTTTACCGGCGGAAATTCTTTTTTCCTTATAGACCAGCTCCGTAAAACGGAAACGGATGAGCTGTTGAAGAAAGAATTGGCAAAGGGAAAACTGATGATTGGGGAATCGGCAGGTGCGATTATATGCGCTCCAAGCATCCAATATATCGAGCAAATGGATGAAAAGCCGGAGGACTACTCACAAGAAGATGATGCAGGGCTTGATTTGATTGATTTCTATGTTCTTCCGCATTATCTTACAGCACCATTTAAGAAAGTTACCGAGAAAATAATGACTGAGTTTTCGGATTTGAATCTATGCCCAATTAACAACCGTCAGGGAATTATAATTGATGGTGAAGGTTCAAAGGTTATTTGCAAAGACTAATTTGAAAGTTCGCGTTTGTGGAGCAAAGTGGAACAATAAAAGCCCCAGTGGGGCTTTTAAGCGGCCGAACGGTCTTGCGTTAGCAAGATGGAGGGGACTCGCCCCGACAAGTTCCAGTTTGTCGCACATCCTGCCTAAAACACAAACCGGAACGATCTTCCCTTTTTCGGGTGGATCGTTCCGGTTTTTATGTTATATTGAAAATCGTTTTATGCCAGCTTGGCTTCCAGACGGGTGCGGATGGCTTTGATAAAGCCCTCACTGTCCACGGCGGTGGGGGTGATGCCCTCAGCCAGACCGCACAGGTCTTTCGTCATGATGCCGTCGTTCAGGGTCTGCAGGCTGGCGGCTTCCAGTGCTTCGCCAAACTTCACCAGCTCCGGCAGGCCGTCCAGTTCACCGCGCTTTTTGAACGCGCCAGACCACGCAAAGATGGTCGCCATGGGGTTGGTGGAGGTCTTTTCGCCCTTCAGATACTTATAGTAATGGCGGGTGACGGTGCCGTGGGCGGCCTCGAACTCGTACTTGCCGTCCGGGCTGACCAACACGCTGGTCATCATGGCCAGAGAGCCAAAGGCAGTGGACACCATATCACTCATCACGTCGCCGTCGTAGTTCTTGCAGGCCCAGACAAAGCCGCCCTCGCTGCGAATGACGCGGGCAACGATATCGTCGATGAGGCTGTAGAAATAGGTGATGCCTGCAGCCTCGAACTTTGCCTTATACTCGGCGTCGTACACCTCCTGGAAGATATCCTTGAAGGTGTGGTCGTACTTCTTGGAGATGGTATCCTTTGCGCCGAACCACAGGTCCTGCTTCACATCCAGTGCGTAGTTGAAGCAGCTGCGGGCAAAGCTGCGGATGGAATCGTCCTTGTTGTACTGGCCCTGCAGAACGCCTGCGCCCTCAAAATCAAAGACGGTGGCACGCTGCTCAGAGCCATCGGCACCGGTGAACACCAGTTCCGCCTTGCCGGCACCCGGGATGCGGAACTCGGTGCACTTGTACACATCGCCGTAGGCGTGACGGGCAATGGTGATGGGCTTTTTCCAGTTTTTGACCACCGGCTTGATGCTGTCGATCATAATGGGTGCACGGAACACGGTGCCGTCCAGCACCGCGCGGATGGTGCCGTTGGGGCTCTTCCACATTTCGTGCAGCTTGTACTCGTCCATGCGCTGGGCGTTGGGGGTGATGGTGGCACACTTGACCGAAACGCCGTACTTCTTGTTGGCAAGGGCGGCATCCATGGTCACCTTATCTGCGGTAGCGTCGCGGTTGGGCAGGCCCAGATCATAGTATTCGGTCTTGAGGTCCACAAACGGAAGGATCAGTTCGTCCTTGATCATCTTCCACAGAATGCGGGTCATTTCGTCGCCGTCCATCTCGACGAGGGGCGTGGTCATTTTGATCTTTTCCATAGCAGGGTTCCCTTTCCTCTCTTGCGGTTTGTTTTCAGCCCCGCGCAGCCGATCGCCGCGCCGGAGCGGTTCGGCTTGTTTATTTGCGGTAGGCCGCCGCCAGCTTTTCAAGGGCCGGCAGACTGCGCTGTACCTTCTCGGTGTCGATGCAGTAGGCAAGGCGCACATAGCCCTTGACGCCAAAGCTGTCGCTGGGCACCAGCAGCAGGTCAAACTCCCGGGCCTTTCTGCAGAAAGCGTTGGCGTCCTCTTCCAGCGCCTTCGGGAAAATGTAGAAGGTGCCGCCGGGACGCTCCACCTCAAAGCCCAGCGCGGTGAGCTTATCGTACAGCAGGTTCATGTTGGTCTCATACACGCTCAGATCGCTGGTCACATCCTGACAGCGGCTTACGGCCCGCTGGATGATGCTGGGCGGGCAGTTGTGGCCGGTGAAGCGGGAGATCTGGGCCATCATGTCCACAAGGATGTCCTCGCCTTCACAGCCCGGACGCACCGCCACATAACCAAGGCGCTCGCCGGGCAGGCTCAGGCTCTTGGAATAGGAGAAGCAGGTGAGAGTGTGGGGGTAGAACGCCGCCGGGTAGGGCACTTTTTTGCCGTCGAATGCGATATCCCGGTAGGGCTCGTCGCTGACGAGGAAGATGTTGTGGCCGAACGCCCGGCTCTTTTCGGTCAGGATCTCTGCCATGCGGGTGAGCGTCCCGGCAGAGTAGACCACACCGGTGGGATTGTTGGGGGTATTGATGAGCACCGCCGTCACCTTCTCGGTGAGCATCTGTTCAAAGGCATCCAGATTGGGCTGGAAGGTCGGTGCCTGCGGCGGCACCACCTTGAGCACCGCCCCGGTGCCCGCCACATAGGGGCCGTACTCCGGGAAGTAGGGTGCAAAGGTCAGCACCTCATCGCCGGGCCGGGTCACTGCGCGGATGGCATGGGCAATGGCACCCGCCGCACCGGTGGTGGGGAAGATGTGCTTCTGCTCATAGGACAGGCCAAAGGTCTTTGTCAGATGCGCTGCCACATCAGTGCGGAAGCCCGGGTCGCCCTGACTGGGGCAGTAGCCGTGCAGGTTTACCGGTTCCTCGTTGGCCAGCAGGTCCTGCATGGCGGCAGTGAACTCCTGCGGGCAGGGCACGCTGGGGTTGCCCAGCGAGTAATCGAACACATTCTCATATCCGATCTCTGCGGCACGCTGTTTGCCGTACATGAAGGTCTCGCGGATGACGCTCTTATTGCCGAGCATCGCGCGGTAGGTCTCATTCAGCATAATACTTCCCCCTGAGAGTTTATTTGTGGGCAGCCGTATAGCTCTGCTCCACCTTGATGATGCAGCTGTAGGCTGTATCCTGTTCCTTGATGAACTGTTCCAGCTGAGTCAGCAGCTCTACCTTATCCCCTGCATAGCCTGCCGGCAGCACCAGATCGAACAGCACGTTGGTGTGGGTCCTGCCCGGCACGATGCGCAGATCGTGCAACGAAAGCTCCGGGTCCATCTGACGCAGCTTTTCGGTCAGACGGGCACGCAGCACCCCCACTGCGGCGTCCGAGGTGACGATGGGATCGTAGTGGATGGTCACCATGAGGTTGTCGTTTTTAAAGAAGTCCCGTTCGATGTTGTCGATCAGGTCATGTGCCTCCAGCGGGTCCTGCTCGGCGGGCAGCTCCACATGCAGGGAGGCGAACTGGTGTCCCGGGCCGTAGTCGTGCACCATCAGGTCATGCATCCCCAGCACGCCGGGATAGGAGAGCACCTTCTGCTCGATGTGGTCCACCAGATCCTCGCTGGGGCTTTCGCCCAGCAGCGGGCTGAGCGTATCCATCACAAGGCCCCAGCCGGAGATCAGGATGAAGGCCGCCACGCCTACACCCATCAGACCGTCCAGCACATCCCAGCCGGTCACGCGGCACAGCACTGCGGCAATGAGCACCGCGCCGGTGCTCAGCACATCGTTGCGGCTGTCGGCAGCAGTGGCAATGAGGGTCTCGGAGCCGATGATGCGCCCGATGGTGCGGTTGAAGCCGCTCATCCACAGCTTGACGAGGATGGACGCCGCCAGCACTGCCACCGTGAGCCAGCTGAACATCACCGGGGTGGGGTGCAGCACCTTGACCACCGATTCCTTCAGCAGCGAAAAGCCGATGCCGAGAATGGTCACGCTGACTGCCAGCCCCGCCAGATATTCATACCGGGCATGGCCAAAGGGGTGCTCTGCGTCCGGGGCCTTGGCGGCCAGCTTGAAGCCCACCAGACTGACCACGTTGGACGAGGCGTCCGACAGGTTGTTCAGGGCATCTGCCATGATGGCAATGGAGCCGAACAGGGTGCCCACGGTCAGCTTGCCCAGACACAGCAGCAGGTTGCACGCCATACCCACCCAGCAGGCAAGGTTGCCATAGGCGGCGCGCACCTTAGGGTCCTGCGCACGGTCGGGCTGACGAATGAAAAGACGGATCAAAAACTGAGTCATAACGGTCCTCCATGGGCAGCGCTGGACACCTGCATACCCTGTTATCGCTTATAGTATAGCATTTCGCTTTATCGTTTTAAAGTATTTTCCGTAAACTTTTGCCCGGTATAGAAAGACCCCGGCAGAGCGGGATGCCCTGCCGGGGAGCTTTATGGGAACGGTAAACCGGGATTCTCAGATGAATTACTTCTCAGAAGGCTTGCTCAGGTCCACGCTGCGGATGATCTTGCGCACCGGCAGGATGCTCTTGGCGTTCATGGACAGCTCGTCCACACCCATGCGCAGGAAGGTCTCGGTGAGAGCGGTGTCTGCGCCCAGCTCACCGCAGATGCCCACCCAGATGCCGTGGCGGTGGCCCGCCTCAATGGTCATCTTGATGGCGCGCAGCACAGCGGGATGGTGCGGGTTGAAGAACGGCTCCAGCTTTGCGTTCTGGCGGTCCAGCGCGCAGGTGTACTGGGTCAGGTCGTTGGTGCCGATGGAGAAGAAGTCGCACTCAGCAGCCAGCTCGTCCGCGATCAGCACAGCGGCGGGGGTCTCGATCATGGTGCCGACCTCGATGTTCTGGCCCATCTTGACACCCTCAGCGGTCAACTCCGCACGGCACTCTTCCAGAACAGCCTTGGCGTCCTGCAGTTCCCGCAGACTGGTGATCATGGGGAACATGATGCTCATGTTGCCGTAGGCAGAAGCACGCAGCAGAGCGCGCAGCTGGGTCTTGAAGAAGTCCCTGCGGGTCAGGCAGATGCGGATGGCGCGGTAGCCCAGAGCGGGGTTATCCTCGTGATCCAGCTTCATGTAATCGACGGTCTTATCGGCACCGATGTCGCAGGTACGGACGACCACCTTGCGGGGAGCCAGACTCTCCACCACCTGCTTGTAGGCCTCAAACTGGTAGTCCTCGGTGGGGAAGTCCTTGCAGTTCAGATAGACGAACTCGGTGCGGAACAGGCCCACACCGCCGGCGTCGTTCTGCTGCACAGCGCCCACATCGCTCATGCCGCCGATGTTGGCAAACACGTTGATGGTCTTGCCGTCCAGCGTGGTATTGGGCTTGCCCTTCAGCTCCTGCAGCAGGGCCTGCTTCTTCTGATCTTCCTGCTGGCGCTTCTTCAGGCTCTTGAGCAGGTCGGGGGTGGGGTCAACGTAAACGCAGGCATTGTAGCCATCGATGACTGCCATCTTGCCGTCCCAGTCGTCCTGAATATCCTTGCACTGGATCAGGGCGGGGATGTTCATGCTGCGGGCCAGAATGGCGGTGTGGCTGTTGGAGCTGCCCTCCCGGGTGATAAAGCCCAGCAGCAGGCTCTTATCCATGCGGACGGTCTCAGACGGGGCCAGATCCTCCGCGACCAGAATGCTGGGCTCGGTGCCCTGCAGGGAAGCGTTGTCCACCCCCTGCAGAATGTCCAGCATGGCCTGCGCAATGTCCAGCACATCGGCGCTGCGGGCCTGCAGATACGGGTCGTCCATGGCGGCAAACACCGCAGCCTGATTGTTGCCGGCGGTCTTGACGGCGTACTCGGCGCACATCTTCTGCCCGTTGATGATCTCCTTGATGGCGTCCACAAAGTCGTCGTCATCCAGCATCATGGCGTGGATGTTGAACACCTCGGCGATGTCCTCGCCTGCTTCTGCCAGTGCCTTTTCGTACAGGGCGGTCTGCTGCTCAATGGCCTTCTGGCGGGCAGCTTCAAAACGCTCCAGTTCTGCGGCAGTATCTGCCACAGGGGCGGTGGAAATAGCGGTATCTTTTTTCTTATAGATCTTCAGCTTGCCAATGGCGATGCCATTGAGTACGCTTTTGCCGGTGCCTACCTGCATTGCACACTACTCCTTCTTCATCTGTGCCGGGGCCGCACTGCTCCGACAGTCCAAAAAAAGCCCCCGCAGCTCACCCGCGAGGGCCTTCCTCATGTTAACTGCGGAATCAGACGTTCTCGGTCAGGAACTTCTGGACAGCTGCAGCTGCAGCTTCCTCATCGTCGCCCTCGACCTTGATGGTAACGGTCTCGCCCTGCTTGACGCCCATGCCCATCAGAGCCATCAGCTTGCGCATATCGCAGCTCTTGCCGTCCTTTTCAAGGGTGACGCTGCTGGCAAAGCCCTTGACGGTCTTGACGAGCAGGCCGGCGGGACGAGCGTGGATGCCGCATGCATCCTTAACGGTATACTGGAATTCCTTCATAATCATTTTCTCCTTACTTAGATCCCGTGCGGCGCTTCTGCACCTGCGCCGGACGCAGCCCAGCTGCGGCACGGTTGATACTTCTATTATAAACCCTAGTCGGAAATTTTTCACCATTTTATATTGCTAATTTTTTATGCAAAATTTTGGTACAATTGAACATACAAATGTGACAAAAATGCGCAAATTTCACTTTTTCTTCCGCTTGTGCGCAAATTTTAGGCATTTTGCCCTTTGGCTTTGCAGCAGGAGCCAAAGGCATTTCCGGCTGTTCCCGGTTTTTTGCGGGCCATTCCGGTGCTCATTCCACCGGGTAGCCTTCCGCATCCAGCGGCAGTTCTGTATACGGCACCGCCTGCGGGGCCGCGTCCGGCTCACCGGAGGTCTGCTGTGCATCCAGCTCTTCGTCATGGCGTTCGCCCCAGTCGCCGCTGTAGTCCTCGCCAGAAGTCTGCTGTGCTTCGTCGGTCAATTCCTCGTCGTGGCGCTCGCCCCAGTCACCGCTGTAATCCTCGCCGGAGGTCTGCTGTGCTTCTGCCTCTGCCATGGCGGCCTGCATGTCTTTCAGGCCCACCACCACGCCGGAAGGCCGTTCCAGCAGATAGGCCCCCACAGCCTTTTTCTTATACACCAGCAGCACACCATAACGGCTGGTCTCGCCGCTGCTGGCTGCCGGGATCAGGGCCGTCCATTTCTCCACCGTCTTGCCCTTATAGCGGGCAAGATCCATGCCGCTCTGCTGCACCACCCCGTTGAAGGCCGAAAAGCTGTCATCCCATTTGCGGGGGATCTTTACCTTATCTGCCGTGATGGACGCGCCGTCCACATCCAGACCATAGCCGGTGAACCAGGTCTGGATATCCTGCGCGCTCTCGATCCGGTTCACCGCCGCCGAGACCGCAACGGTGCGCTGGCTGATGAACCGGCCCAGCAGGGCGCTGCACACCACCAGTGCGCAGCACATGGCGCCAAGACCCAGTTTTTTCAGGCTCGTTTTGCTCAGTGTAACTACAAACATATCCCCATGCCTCCCCAGCCTGTTTATTGCTCTGAGAACAATTTATTCAGAGTCCGGGCAGGTTATGACGATTTAAAATGCCCGCCGCCCCTCTGGCGAAGAGGAGCGATTTTCGGTTTTGCCAAGGGCCCCCTCCGTGAGGGGACTGTCTGCGGAGCAGACTGGAGGAGTTTGATAAGATGCAGTTCCCCTCCACGACCTTTCCCGTGAAAAAGTAAATCCGAAAAGCCCGCAGGCTTTTCGGATTTACTAATTATAAAATAATATTTCCTCTGCTATTGTCAGAGCGAAGCGGAGACAATTCTAAATCAGATTCTTCTCAATGCGCTTTTACAAAATCCTCCGGCGATACTTCGCCGTTCTGGCGGAGTACCTGTTTCAGCACCTGCATCACACCGTATTCCCGATGGGACGGTGCCAGAAACGGCACCTGCGCCCGCAGCGGTTCGCTGCCGTTCTCCATCAGGAAGCCGTACTTTGCGGTGGTGAGCATCTCGGCATCGTTGTAAGTGTCGCCAAAGGCCATCATGCTGTCGGCCGGAATGCCCAGCAGTGCGCCCACCTTTGCCAGTGCTGCGCCCTTGTGCACACCGGGGTTCATCACGTCCACCCAGTTTCTGCCTGCCACCGCCACCGAGAATGCACCGCCATTTCCGGTGTGGAATGCGCCGTAGGTCCGGTCGAAGGCTTTCTGCGAGTCGTCGTTGGGCAGATAGATGGTAAACTTATCCGCCGCCGCTTCCACAGCGGTCAGGTCATCCACGTACTCCACCCGGGTGTAGAAGTTCTTGAACACGGCATCGTATCCTTCATCCCGCTTTTCCGCGTAGGCCGCCTGCAGTCCGCACAAAAGGCCCACATCTCCGGCCTGCTTCGTGCTCCGGGCCAACTGCCGCCAGCCTTCGGCAGGCATTTCGGACACAAACAGATCCTTGCCCTTCCAGCGGGCCGCGCCGCCGTTATCGCCAATGAGGATGATCTCCTCCAGCAATTCCGGGAACATGGTCTCCAATGTGTAAAGCGGTCTGCCGCTGGCGGCGGCAAACAGGATGCCCTGCCCGGCCAATGCGCGGATCGTTTCCGCAAAATCCGGCGGGAGCTGGCTGCGTTCGTCCAGAAGGGTCGCATCCATGTCCGACGCGATCAGGCGAATGTGGTCCATAGGTCCCTCCCTTATCCCCTTATCCAATGTAGCTGATGTTCACATCCATATCGCCCTTATAGCCGGGCAGACGTGCCGTGCAGGTGCCCTGCCACAGTGCGCAGTCGATGGGGCTGCTGGCAACGCCATAGTGTGCGTTCCAGATGGTATACTTTTTCAGGCTGTTCAGATCGATACGCTTGCGGTACCACAGGGTAGAGGCGTACACGCCGGGCTTATAGCCCTGTGCCTTGACCTCCTCACAGAAGGCGATGGCGCACTTGGTGCGGTCCTCCATACCCAGACCGTCTGCGCGGCCGGAGCCGTTGGAAGCGCCGGACGCCTCGGTGTCAAAGAAGATGGGGTAATCCAGCTTGCGGCCGTTCAGCACATAGGCGCAGGCAAAGGCTTCCTCCTTGGCTTCCGCTTCGGTGGTGGCCTGACTGAAGAAGTACACGCCCACCTTCAGGCCTGCGTTCTTCACATTGGTGAAATGCTCCTCGAACATGGGGTCCAGCACCAGCGTACCGGCCGCACCATAACCGCGGTAGCCGATGCGGACGATGACAAAGCTGACGCCCGCCTTTTTGATCTTCGCCCAGTCCACATTTTTCTGATACTTGGAAACATCCACGCCGAAGGTCTTGCCCTTTTCCAGCACGCCGTCCGCATTGAAATAATAGAGTTTATTGTCGATGCACTGGATGCCGATCACCGGCTTGTTGGTGCTCTGGCTGTAGTAGTAGGTCTTGCCGCCGGAGGTACGCCAGCCGGAATAGACCGGCTCCGGCTGGGACTCGTCTTTTTTGCCCAGCCAGCCAAACAGGAAATTGAACAGCCAGCTGAAAAAACCGTTCTCATCGCTCAGGTCGATGCACTGAGCTTCGGCGGCATCCATGGCACCGGCATCCAGTGCGGCACGGATCTCCTCCGGGGTCAGTACAACGCTGTTTTCCGGGGTGTGCTGATTCGTGCTGTTTTCTTCGGCTTCTGTGGCCTGTACGGGCGGTGCCTCCGGGTCCTCGGCGGCCAGCTCCGGCGTCTCCGGCTGCAGGGTGGGCATATCCGCCTCCTGCACCGTCCCGGCAGACGCTGCCGTTTCCTCCGGCTGTGCAGCCAGTGCCAGCGGTGCGCTCATCGAAAAGGCAAGTGCCGCCGCCAGAACTGCCGCCGCACTGCGGACCTTGAACTTGTTCCAGAACATTTTTTTCATGCTGTGCTCCAAACTTTCTGAATTTATCGGGATGCCGCCCTCGCAGAGAGCAGCATTTCATATTTCGGATACGGTTCCAGTATACACCCGCAGACAAGCTCCCGTCAATTGCCGCTCCTGTGCCGTGCGCCCTCTGCGCTGCCCAAGACCCCGTACCAGAAAATGCTCCAAAACAGATACGTCTGCACCGGCAAAAACATTGCACAAAGCCAAAAATTGCAGATATTTCCAGTAAAATCAGCGTTTCATCTTGCTGTCTTGACATGTGTATGGTATTATACTTGACATGCAGTTTTTGCATCGAATCAACCATCTTGAAACAGAAAGGCAGTTTCTCATGTCAAATGTGAAAGATTTCTTAAAACGCAAGGATATCGTCATCACCCCGCAGCGCTATCTCATTGAGGCGCTGGGTGCCATGGCACAGGGCCTGTTTGCCAGCCTGCTGATCGGCACCATCATCAAGACGCTGGGCCAGCAGACCGGTCTGGACGTGCTGGTGGATCTGGGCGGCTACGCCACCGCCATGAGCGGCCCCGCCATGGCCTGTGCCATCGGCTGGGCACTGCACTGCCCGCCGCTGGTGCTGTTCAGCCTGATCACCGTGGGCTACTC
>OAVJ01001300.1_pt1 | contig 10600 bp, 10 predicted proteins | sample 1516901 | NCBI WGS metagenome assembly OAVJ01 (sample SAMEA2580073, study PRJEB22360) | human gut metagenome | biome: human gut; feature: human-associated habitat; material: faeces | place: Denmark | collected 2008/2010 | reverse complement strand
GGGAAGGTCGGCGCGGCCCTCAGTTTTTACGATGACATGGGATCCGGGAATGCCTTTTGCGTGGAACCACCAGTCGTTTCCTGTGGCCAGCTTGAAGGTGAGTTCCTCATTCTGGTAGTTGTTCTTTCCCACGTAAATGTGGAAGCCGTCGGAAGAAATGTAGTGGAAGGGCTTGCTGGTGATTTTCGGCTTTTTGTCGCTGGAACGGCGCTTTTTGATATACCCGTATTCCATCAGCTCTTCCTTAATCTGCACCAGGTCGTTTTCGGCCAGGGCTATGTCCAGTGCGGAGCTGATGGATTCCAGATGGTCGATTTCAGCCTTGGTCTCCTTTGTCAGGTCTGTCAGGGCTTCATAGGTGCGCTTTAATTTGTTGTATTTGTCAAAGTGCTTTTTGGCATTGTCCTTTGCTGACAGCTGCGTGTCCAGGGGAATGGTGATTTCCTCATTGGTGTAGTAGTTAAGGCAGGTAAAGGATTTCTCGCCGCCGGTGAGCTCATAGCCGTAGGTGTTCAGGAGTTCGCCGTATATGCGGTATTTTTCACGTTTTTCAGTGTCTTTCAGCTGTTTTAGCTGTAAATCGTATTTTTTGTTGTTGCGCTCCAGGGCTGTCTGGACGATCCGGCGAAGGTCTGAAGACTTTTGACGGATTCTGGTGAGGGTGTCCCGGGAAGCATAGTACTCCTCCAGCAGATGGCTCATGGACCGGAAGGACTGGCTGCGGTAAACGCCGCCTTCGTAACAGGTCAGGGGCAGGGCAGCGTATTCTGCCGGGCCTTCTTCATCAAAGACAATGGCAGGAGCAAAGCGCCCTTCCTTTACATCCTCCATCACCAGGGAAAAAGTGTGGTAAAGGTGCAGAAGTTCTGTTTCAGACAATTCAGAGGCGCCGTAATCCGAATCAATGCTTGCCAGGTGGCATATTTCCTCAGCCATAATGGGGCTGATGCCTGTGAGATGGTTGTACAGGGCTTTCTGGATGGACATGGAGGAGGATCCTACTGTCTGGCGGAAGGTTTCCTCTGTGACCGAAAGAGGATTTTCCTTGGCAACGGTCTGGGGGATGAAATAGGTTCGTCCCGGCAGCACCTCGCGGACAGAGCTGACCTGAGCGGACACATGCTTGATGCTGTCGATGATGGTGCCGTCCTCCTTGCAGAAAATGATGTTGCTGTGCTTTCCCATGATTTCCACAATCAGTTTTTTGCGGCACAGGTCCCCCATCTCGTCTAAGTGCTCCAGCTCGAACTGGATGATGCGCTCTAAGCCGGGCTGGCTGATGTCCACGATTCTGGCGCTGCCGATGTGCTTGCGCAGCAGCATGCAGAAATTAGGCGCTGTCATGGGACTGGGTTTGTTTTTGTCCGTCAGATAGATAAGGGGGAGGCTTGCGCTGGCCGATATCTGGAGGCGGTAATTTTCCCTGTTATTTTTAATGGCTATGAGAAGCTCGTCCTTTTCGGGCTGGGCGATTTTAGATATGCGTCCGCCCCCAAGGGCTTCCTTGAACTCATGAACCAGGTTTGCTATGGTAATGCCGTCAAATGCCATATGATATATACACTCCTGTCGGGCCTGTATTAACGCGGGAAATGCTGTTTGGACAGGGAAAGGGGATGAACCGGAAGGTTCCCTGCTTCGGGGCATGTCCGGGCGCTGTGGCCGCTGAATATAAGAATACCATAATTTGACGGAATAGAAAAGGCCCTGCATTTGAACCGCCCCGTTAATTGCTTCACTGGAAATTGGGTTAGCCGGCGGAAATTGTTTTGCTGAACAAGCGGAAATTGCTTTGTTGAACAATTTGTTGACTTGATTCCCCAGATGAATTATAATACTAACTAACTATGGATAAAAGCGAAAGAGAGGCATTCGTTATGTTAAAAAGCATGACTGGTTTCGGCAGATGCGAGAATGTGACGGACGATGAATATAGGATTTCTGTCGAAATGAAAGCCGTGAATCACAGATATCTGGATCTGAGTATTAAGATGCCCAAGAAGTTCAATTATTTTGAAGCTTCCATCCGGACACTCCTTAAGAAATATATCCAGAGGGGAAAAGTGGATTTGTTCATCAACTACGAGGATTACACAGAAGGCAATATGTGCCTTAAGTACAACCGGGCGCTGGCTGCTGAATATATGGAGTACTTTAACAGGATGTCGGATGAGTTTGGCATCCAGAATGATGTGAAGGTGTCGGCCCTGGCCAAGTTTCCTGAGGTGCTTACCATGGAGCAGGTGCCGGACGACGAGGAGCATCTGTGGGAAATTCTTTCAGAAGCCCTTAAGGAGGCCGCTGTCAAGTTTGTGGAGTCGAGGGAGATAGAGGGAGAACATCTTAAGAAGGACCTTTTAGGCAAACTGGATTATATGGAAACGCTGGTGGATTTTATCGAAGAGCGCTCCCCCCAGATTTTAACAGAGTACAGAAACCGGCTGGAGGACAAGGTAAAGGAGCTTTTAAGCAACACAGCCATGGAGGAGAGCCGTATTGCGGCAGAAGTTACCATCTATGCGGATAAGATATGTGTGGATGAGGAGACGGTGCGTCTCAGAAGCCATATACACAACACCAGAAATGAGCTTTTAAGCGGAGAGAGCGTTGGCCGCAAGCTGGATTTCATTGCCCAGGAGATGAACCGGGAGGCCAATACCATCCTGTCCAAGTCCACGGACCTGTCCATCTCGGACAAGGCCATTGCCCTTAAGACCGAGATCGAAAAGGTCAGGGAGCAGATACAGAATATTGAATAGGAACATCCAAATAAGTACATTGAAAAGTCAGGGAGAGCATACCATGAACCAGCAGGGAATTTTAGTGGTAGTATCCGGATTCTCCGGAGCAGGAAAGGGAACACTCATGAAAGAGCTGCTAAAGCGGTATGACAATTATGCATTGTCCGTATCCGCCACCACAAGGCAGCCCAGGGAAGGAGAAAAGGACGGGGAGGATTATTTCTTCGTCAACAGGGAATATTTTCAGCAGATGATTGAGGAAGGGCGTCTGGTGGAGTACGCTCAGTACGTGAACCATTACTACGGCACGCCCAGGGATTATGTGGAGAAGAAGATGGCAGAGGGAAAGGACGTGATTCTGGAGATTGAGATTCAGGGAGCCCTTAAGGTGAAGAAGCGTTTTCCCGATGCGCTGCTGATTTTCGTGACGCCGCCCAGTGCCGGGGAGCTTCGCCGCCGTCTGGTAGGCAGGGGAACAGAGACCATTGAGGTCATCAATGCCAGGCTCCGCCGTGCCGCTGAGGAAGCGTCGGGTATGGAAGCCTATGATTACCTGCTGATTAACGACGAGATTGATGCCTGTGTGGAGCAGATGCATCAGCTTATCACTCTGCAGCACAGTAAGACCTGCTATCATTTGGACTTCCTGAGCAGGATGCGGGAAGAACTTTACCACCTGGATGACAGACAGTAAACCATTTATAAAAATCATATAACAATTTTGAAAGGGGAATGTAATATGTTACATCCATCATACACCGATTTAATCAACGTAGTAAACAGCGATATTGAGCCAGGGGAACAGCCGGTGGTACAGAGCCGTTATTCCATCGTCATTGCGGCTTCCAGACGCGCCAGACAGCTTATTGCGGGGGAGGACCCCATGGTTGCCGGAGCAGCAGGAAAGAAACCTCTGTCCATTGCCATTGATGAACTGTATCACCAGAAGGTAAAAATCCTTCCGGAGGAAGAGACAACGGAAGAGGAAGAGCAGAACGCATAAATCATAAGCCGTCTCCTGTACAGGGAAGCATTCTGGGTCATTTCCGGTGCTGCCTGGACAGAGATGGCTTAAATGTTCATTAGGAGTTATTTTCATATGGAGAATATAAAGTTATTTTGCGTATCCCTTGGATGCGATAAGAATCTGGTGGATACAGAGAAGATGCTGGGACTGTTAAACGGACGGGGCATCACGTTTACGGACGACGAGACAGAGGCGGATGTGATACTGGTCAATACCTGCTGCTTTATCGGAGATGCCAAGGAGGAAAGTGTCAACACCATCCTGGACATGGCCCGGTATAAGGAGGAGGGGAACTTAAAGGCCCTTCTGGTGGCAGGATGCCTGGCCCAGAGATATAAGCAGGAAATTCTGGATGAGATACCTGAGGTGGACGCCATCCTTGGGACCACTTCCTATGAGGAGGTGGCAAAGGTGCTGGATGAGGTGCTGGCAGGAAGAACGGGTACCCATCTTTCCTGTTTTCACGATTTGAGCGAGCTTCCCCAGACGGAAGTCAGACGTGTGGTTACCACCGGCGGCCATTATGCCTTTCTTAAAATCGCGGAGGGTTGTGACAAGCGCTGCACCTATTGTATCATCCCTTATTTAAGGGGCCCCTACCGCAGCGTTCCCATTGAGCAGCTGGTGAAGGAGGCCAGGCAGCTGGCGGAAGCAGGCGTAAAAGAGCTGATTCTGGTGGCGCAGGAAACCACTCTCTACGGCAGGGACCTTTACGGGGAGAAATGTCTTCCGAGACTTCTTAAGGAGCTGGCAAAGATTCCGGGTATCTACTGGATTCGCATTCAGTACTGCTATCCGGAGGAAATCACAGATGAGCTTATAGAGACCATCCGGACAGAGGAAAAGGTGTGCAACTACCTGGATATACCCATCCAGCATGCCAGCGACCGGATTCTTAAGCGCATGGGACGCAGGACCAACAAGGAAGAGCTGATGGAGCGCATCGGAAAACTCAGGCAGGAGATTCCGGATATTGCCATCCGGACTACCCTGATTTCGGGCTTTCCGGGAGAGACCGAGAGCGACCATGAGGAGCTGATGGACTTTGTCAATGAGATGGAGTTTGAGCGTCTGGGTGTATTTGCTTATTCCGCTGAGGAGGATACACCGGCCTTTTCCTATCCCGACCAGGTGCCGGAGGAGGTGAAGGAGGAGCGCAGGGACGAAATCATGGAGCTGCAGCAGGACATTGCATTTGAACACTGTGAGAATATGGTAGGCAGGGTGCTTACGGTTCTCATAGAAGGAAAGGTGGTGGATGAGCCTGCCTACGTGGGACGGACTTACATGGACGCGCCGAATGTGGATGGTCTGATATTTGTGAACGGGGATGTGGAACTGATGTCAGGCGACTTTGTGAGGGTTAAGGTAACAGGAGCCGCTGAATATGATTTGATAGGAGAGGTGTATGATGAATCTGCCCAATAAACTGACGATTATAAGAGTGTGTTTGATCCCATTTTTTGTTGCGGCCCTGTTGTTTGACCACGGTAATAACTATACCATGCGTATTGTGGCGAATGTTCTGTTCATTGTGGCCAGTCTCACGGATCTGTTTGACGGCAAGATTGCCAGGAAGTATAACCTGGTGACCAATTTTGGTAAATTTATGGACCCGCTGGCAGACAAGCTTCTGGTTTGTTCCGCGCTGATTTGCCTGATTGAGCTGGGACAGCTTCCGGCCTGGGTTGTCATCATCATCATCAGCCGTGAATTCATCATCAGCGGATTCCGTCTGGTGGCAGCAGATAACGGTGTGGTCATTGCAGCCAGCTACTGGGGCAAATTTAAGACCACTTTCCAGATGGCGGCTGTCATTCTGATGATTTTTAATATTCCGGCCCTGACGCTGGTGACAAACATTGTGGTTGTCATTGCGGTTGCCCTGACCATCATATCCCTGGTGGACTATGTGGCAAAGAATATCAAAATCCTGACAGAGGGAGGCATGTAGCATGACTGTGGAACTCATATCCGTGGGGACCGAGATACTTATGGGAAATATTGTAAACAGCAACACCCAGTTCCTGGCGGAGAAATGCGCCATGCTTGGTTTCGATCTGTTTTTCCAGGTCACGGTGGGGGATAATTATGACAGGATGATGTCCGTGGTGCGCCAGGCGCTATCACGCTCGGACATTCTCATACTGACAGGAGGCCTGGGCCCCACAGAGGATGATTTGACAAAAGAGGTATGTGCCGACGCATTCGGCATGCCTCTGGTGGAGGATGCCCATACCAGGGAGCATCTGAAAGAATTCTTCAGGAATAACATTTACAGGCACATACCGGACAACAACTGGAAGATGGCCACAGTCCCCCAGGGGGCGCTGGTGCTGGACAATGCCAACGGCATGGCCCCGGGCCTGATACTGGAAAAGGAGGGCAAGACCGCTATCCTGCTTCCGGGACCTCCCAATGAACTGTATCCCATGTTCAGCGGGCAGGTGTTTCCTTATCTCCAGCAAAAGCAGAACGCGGTGCTGGTATCCAGTATGGTTAAAATCTGCGGATACGGAGAAAGCCAGGTAGAGGACATGCTCCTGGACCTGATTGACGCCCAGACCAACCCCACCATTGCCACCTACGCCAAGACGGCAGAGGTACATTTAAGGATTACGGCCAGGGCGGGAAGCCGGGAGGAGGGTATGGCCCTCATTGCGCCTGTGGAAAAGGAAATAAAGAACCGCTTTAAGGACGCTGTCTATACCACCGAGGAACAGGTGAGCCTGGAGATGGCGGTGGCGGATTTGCTAAAACAGAATCATCTGACCATGTGCACTGCCGAGTCCTGTACCGGAGGCATGATAGCGGCCAGAATGGTCAATGTGCCCGGTGTATCCGGCGTGTTTATGGAAGGTATGGTGACATATTCAAATGAAGCCAAAATGCGCCTTCTGGGAGTGCGTGAGGACACGCTGAAAGCTTACGGCGCTGTCAGTGAAGAAACTGCCAGGGAAATGGCGGAGGGCGGAGTGAATCCCAGCGGTACCGACCTCTGTGTGGCCACTACGGGTATAGCAGGACCTGACGGCGGCACGGATGAAAAGCCTGTGGGGCTGGTGTACATGGCCTGCTGCCTGAGGGGAAAAACCTGCGTCAGGAGATACCAGTTTAAGGGCAACCGGGAAAAGGTGCGGGAACAGGCTATGATGAAGGCACTGGATCTGGCGCGTCTTTGCATACTGGCTAATAAATAAATACCAGGCGGATATAGCATCCTTGCTTATTGCGTGAAAATAAGTTCCGGGAGGAATTGGGTTTGGAATCAAGACGAAGGAAGAAACAGATTTCAGCGGCCTGCCACTATGCATATACACGGCTGGCCCTGAATTACTATATGTACTACGAGGTAATCCTGGAAGGAGACCTTTTAAGCAGCAGGCTGGAGAGGCTGAGCAAACGATACCACGGTCTGCTGAAGGATTTCCTGGAGGGAAGCCTGAAGCCGGAGGAGCTGAATGGCTTAAGGGATGAGACTGCCTCGGCCATGGAGGCCAATACCGCTTATACGGATGCTTTTCAGGCGTATGAGTACGTTCTGAACCGTCTGGAAGGACGTTTTGAGCCCCAGCTCATGGGAAACAGAAATGTCCAGCCGGATGAGGAAGAATGGACAGCGGAAATTATGGCCTATATCACGGACACAGATGAGGCAATGGTTGTCAATGAACGGATACAGTCCGTGGTGGGCCAGCTTCCCATACGGCTTACCAGGAATAAATTCTTTGCCATGGTGGAGGAGGGGCTGTCTGTCTATAAGGGCGGTCCGGTCTCCAGCCTGGATGATATGCTGTATATCCTGAGGTCCGAGGCCATGCTGGCGCGGCCGGAGGACATGGAGACAGGATACGAGGATCTTCACTCCATTCTCAGGGAATTTGAAAGGGCGGATTTTAAGGCCGTCACAGCAGAGGAATACCGGCATCTGACAGCCGAGATGGAGCGGGCAGGACAGATTCTCCTGGATACCACGGGGGAACTGATGCTGTTTATGGATTTGATCAATGACCTTTATGTGCTTATGCTTTCCAGAAGATGGGCGATGATGGAGGTATCGGAGGAAAGCCTGTTACAAGAGCTGCTGTCAAAGGTCCAGTCTCTTTTTGAGGAAGGGGCCGTAACGGCCATTCCGCAGGAGCTGACAGATAAGCTGTCCATGCTGGAGGGAAAGCAGGAGACCTACTTTGAGCAGTGGATGCGTCTGGCGACAGAGGTTAAGAGCGCGGCAGACAGCGCGGATGAGGACGGGGAGATTCTCAGGAAGATAGAGCTGCTCATGTCGGACAGCTCCTTCATGTCCCTGGATCGTCCGGAAGACAAGGCGGATCAGAAGGTGGATGAAGAACTGATGGCCGGAAAGCTGGAGCGCTTCTTTGGGGAGCTGTCAGCTGCCTGGGAAGGAAAACCAAAGGTCCTTGTCAGGGCTGTGATGTCCAAAATTCTGTCCAGGCTGCCGGTCTTTTTTGATTCCCTGGAGGAAGTGCGTTTGTATGTGGAAGGGAGCCTCAGAAGCTGCTCTGATGTGAAGGAAAAAGAGATTTCCATGGGCCTTATACGCATGTTGATGGAGCAGGATAAATTTGACCAGGAAGATTATTAGGACGTGCCTTGGCGGAAATGGGTTTCAGACATGGCCTGGCGCGCAGACAGAGGGAGATGAATGAATGCGCTGGTGGGAGCATCTATATATGGGAGACCGGGCCGGAAGGCACCGGGCCAGGGTCCTCATGGGAATCCGCGAAAGGAAGCTCATGCCGGACACCTATGTGATTACTCTTCCTCAGAGTGGGAATCATATACTTGACATACGGCCTGTGATGCTGCTGACAGAGGAAGAACGCAAGGCAGAGGATTTCCTGATTTTAGGCGTGGCCGAGGGATATGGGGAAGCATGTGAGGTAGTCCGCACCATGGTGGATGATATGTACCGGCATACGGACGGTTTTAACTGGAAATCATATATGGCGTACCTGGGGGAGGCAAGATGATTCATATTCTGCTCGTGATATTGAAGATAATAGGTATTGTTCTTCTGGTCATCCTGGGGCTGCTGCTTGGCATTCTCCTGGCAGTGCTGTTCATCCCTGTGAGGTATAAGGCAGAGGGAAGCTACCACGGACAGCTGCTGCTGTCGGTCTGCGCCACCTGGTTCTTTCATATCCTGGCATTCAGGGCTGTTTATGAAGGCGAAGGCCTGGTGTGCAGTCTTAAGGTTCTGAGCTTCAGGCTGTGGCACAATCGGGAAAAGGATCCTGCCCGGGATTTGGAAGACGGTCTGGAGACCATACTGGGAGATGAAGAACAGTCCCTGTATGAGGAACTGCAGCAGGATGAGGAGCATTACAGGAAGTCCCAGGAGGAACAGGCCCATGGCGGTCAGTCCGTCGGGGAACAGACCCACGGCGGTCAGTCCGGCGGTGAACAGACCCGTGGCGGCCGGTCCGTTGAAGAACAGGCCCACGGCAGTCAACTCCATGGGGAACGGGCAGGAGAACAGGACGCCAACCGGAAGGATAGCAGGGAAGAGGAAGATGGGACAGGGCCTGAGTCTGACAAAAAGGGGCCCGGTATCATGGGGAAAATAAAAGGCTTCCCGGGCCGTATCAGTCAGTCAATCAGGCATATACTGGAAAAACTTAAGTTTTCTTTTGCGAAAATCTGTGATAAGCTTAAAGGAATCAGGGAGTTTGTTCAGGAAAAGAAAATGTGGCTGGAGGATGAAAAGAATCAGGCGTCCTTAAAGCTCCTTTACAGGCAGACAAAACGTCTCCTGGTACATCTGTGGCCCAGAAAGGGCAGGTGCACCGTCACCTTCGGGTTTGACGATCCCTATACAACGGGGCAGGTGCTCCAGGCCGCCAGCCTTATTTACCCGTTTTACCACAGGCAGCTTTTTTTGTACCCGGTATTTGATGAGAAAATACTGGACGCAGAGGGAAGCCTGAAAGGAAGAATACGGTTATCCGTAATTCTTTGGCTGGTACTCCAGGTCCTGTTTGACGGACATACCCGCAGGATGCTGAAGGGTTTCTTAAAGTGATATGACACTCGCGGCGGCTGTTGGGGGATGGGATATCCTGTCCCCCAACAGCCCGCGGGAATAAATAGAGAAGAGGACATACTATGGCAGAGAATCAATTTACATCTACGATAGACACGTTATTTAGAGGCATGGACCAGTTCGTCAACACCAAGACCGTGGTGGGGGAACCGGTACAGGTGGGAGATACCATCATTGTCCCTCTGGTTGATGTGACATGCGGTATGGCGGCCGGAAGCTTTGCTGAGGGTGCAAAGCAGAAGGGCGCAGGCGGTATGAATGCCAAGATGAGCCCCAGCGCCGTGCTGGTGATTCAGGGGGGCGTAACTAAGCTTGTCAACGTAAAGAATCAGGATGCCATCACCAAAGTCATAGATATGGCGCCGGATTTTATCAACAAATTCCTGGGGGGGAAGCCAGCTGTGTCTGAAGAGACGGTCCAAACCGCAAAGGATACGGCGGCAGCCTACGACACGGGTAAGGCAGAACATATGGATGTGAAATAGGAATCCCGGGCCGCCTTTCTGCATATGATGGAATATAGCTTGTTGCAGAATGGGGGAGACAATTAAGATATGAGAAGAATATGCGGGCTTATGCTGTTCTGCTTTGGACTGGGGATGGCAGTGCTGCTCTTTATTCCGGAGACAATCTTTACCTTCCTGTTCGTTATCGGCTGTCTTGTATTGGGATATAATCTTTTTTGCTGTTGATAGAGCGAATCGAAGAGGAATAAAAAGAAGAACATGGTGCCATCAGGCTGCTGGAGGACAGCGGCCCGGTGGCTCT
>OAVJ01001297.1_pt1 | contig 10629 bp, 9 predicted proteins | sample 1516901 | NCBI WGS metagenome assembly OAVJ01 (sample SAMEA2580073, study PRJEB22360) | human gut metagenome | biome: human gut; feature: human-associated habitat; material: faeces | place: Denmark | collected 2008/2010 | reverse complement strand
GTTCACATCTACATCAGGCCGCCGTACAGTACGAATACTGCAGCGCAGCAGATAATGCCTACAATCCATCCGGTAGGAATGGACATCTTCATATAATCCTTGGTGGAAACCTTGGTATATCCAAATCCCCATGCAACCCAGGACTGGGTGATATCCAGATGCTGAGGCGCAATGGTGGTCACTGCAAACAGCGGATACAGGAAGGCTACCGGTGCATTGGGAAGGGTGGCCACTACAACTGCCAGGATTGCGGTTCCGCATCCAACCAGGTTCATGGGGCCGCGGAAGAAGCCGAGAGGTGTCAGTATGGCGAACACGATGGCCAGGGTAATGGCTGTGGTAGGCACAAATCCTCCCAGGATAGCTGTAAAGTAAGGCGCTGCATAGGTTGCCGCGTTATTGAACATGGCCAGGGTAAGCAGGAATCCTACCATGGGGGCCACATCAATGGAACCATCGGTAAACAGTTTTGCAAAGAGGCGGCAGATTTCGGAATAGCTGCCCTTCATTTTTCCCGTTGTAATCAGTGCGTAGATGCCGGAAAGACAGAATCCTAAAATAATGGGAATCTTGAAGAGCACCACGCCCAGGACAGGAAGGATAACGGAAATCCAGGAAATGGCCGGGGCATTGTCACTTGCCGAGGAAGCAGTGGCCGCCCATGCGTGGGCTGCCTTTTTGTTCATGGAAAGGTTGGCAACCACCAGCACTACCACGATGGCTACCACCATGCAGGTAACGCCAATCTTGAAGTAATCGTTGTAGGTGTAATCAGCTGCCGCCGCATTAAAGCCCGCATATATGGTCTGGTACTGCTGGAAATTGACGATATTTCCAAAGATGCCTGCCATGATAGATCCCATAAAGCTGAACATGGCCACAGGAGCCGGAATGCCCAGTGAAAGCAGAATGGGCAGTACGATAACCGCGATGGAAATAACAGGTCCGATACCGGTCATGGACATAAAGATAATGGCCGTAACGATACACAGGAGCGCCATGGTGATTCTGGGCTTATCGCCGCCCAGCTCAACCACCTTACGAATCAGGGTGGCCGCTATGCCGGTGTCCACCAGGACCCTGCCGAAGAATGCTCCGAAGAATACATTGACCAGAATGGACTTTGCATATCCGGCAGGACCCTCTGCATATACATACTCCAGCACCTGGATGAAGGTTTTGCCTTCCATGGCCGATGTGGGCGAAAATGCGTTGCCCACCAATGCCAGGGCAGTCCAGAACGTTGCCATGATTGCAAATCCCACCATCAGGTTGAATCCCTTCACACAGTACCATACCATGCCTAAGAAGGACAGAATCATGATAATACCGATAATTACATTGATGTTCATACGAACCCTCCTTTGATGAAAATAGTTGAATGCTCTCCCTCAGAGACTCCCTTATGCCTCTGCTTTTCTGTACCGGAGCGCAGGAATGACGGGAATGAATCTCCGGATACGTTCTGGTTACATACGCACCTTTCATTCATCTTAACCCCTTGTTGCTGATACTAATATATTAGTACTGATATATTAGTTTGTATAGAGTCATTTTCCACTGTTTTTCATCTTATTTTTATACATATTTCACAAAATATCACATTTTTATACAGTGTTTTTACACCGTTTTAGCGGCTTTTTAACATTGTCGCATCTCGTTTATTGCTATCTAATATATTAGCTCGTCCAAAACAATCCAAGGATGCGGTAAGAGTTCATACTCTAACAAAAAAATCGGCATGCCGTGATTAACAGCATACCGAAAGTTTAATAGCCCTCATGGTCCTGAAACGTCCTGAGATACATTTTATCCCGCCGGGAATGGGCATCTCCCGGCATTTACATTACATTCTCTCTCCTCCCCTTTTCCAGGGCCCTCAATGTACTGTCATGGAGCACTTCCTTCTTATACGGGTCCTGGGACAGATAGTAGGAATAGAGGATGTCCGTCAGCAGGAGAATGGGGAACTGGGGTGAAATCACATTTCCATGGTTCAGATGGAGCAGCGACGGAAGAAGCACCACCTCATCGCAGAAGGCATCGAAATCAGGCCTGTTCCTGGCAGTGAGCATCACGGTCCTGGCGCCCCGCTTGTGGGCTTCCTCCAGAAGGTATAATACTTCCTCCTTCTCACCGCTGATGCTGACGCCAAAGACAAGGCAGTTCTCGTCCTGGAACACGCCGCGCATACGTATCATGTCGCTGTGGTCCATGGACGTGATGTCCAGGCCGATACGCATAAAACGCAGCTCCATCTCCCTGGCAGCCAGGCCTGAACTTCCTGTTCCGCAGACAAACACGCGTCCCGCCTTGGCCATATACCGGCACACCCTCTCAATCTGCTTTTCATTTACCAGGTTATACGTCTTATTCAGAAGTTCCTGGTAGGCATTGAGCACAGTCCTGGTGTTGCCTGTCATGGAGTCCTGCCTGACCACAAAATTTTCCTCATACTGGTAAATGAATTCCCTGTAACCCCTGAATCCGCACTTCTTTGCAAACCGCGACAGGGACGCCTCCGACACAAACAGCTTTCCGGCCACTGACTTAGCTGAAAAATCCATCTGCTCCCTGTTATAGATAAAAAAATCCGCAATACTGCGCTCCACCGTTGTAAAATTCACATAATTGGATTCTATGACCGGTATCACTGATTTCAGATATTCCATAATACCTCCTCCTGGTTAAGACCACAGACCTGCTTTCGGCCAATACCGGTCAGCTCCGGGCCTTTCCCTGCCTCTCCAGGAAATGATAGTAGGCTCCCCGCATCCCCGCGTCATTCTGGTGCCTGGCAAAGGCCAGCTCTGTCTTTTCATATATGCTGGATACCAGATACCGGGCAAGAGCCTTTTCCAGTCTGGGACGCAGGTACGCCTCCTGGGCCATGATTCCCCCTCCCAGCACTACGATCTGGGGATTCAGCACATAACATATATTGGAAATGCCTTTTCCCAGACAATCGCACATCTGGTCAATGGCCTCCACGCATATAGAGTCCCCTGCCCCGACAGCTCAAAAAAGAGGTTAGCCGTTCCACTGGGCCTCAGGCTCCCCCTTGGCAGCCGCCACCCGTTTTACCAGTATGCTGGCAGCTCCCAGGGTCTGGAAATCACTTCCGTCCATGTGCATGTATCCCACCTCGCAGGCGCTTCCGCTCCACCCGTGATACACCCTGCCGCCGATGATGATGCAGCCGCCGATTCCGGTTCCAACCGTAAGGCACAGGGCCGACTGGGCCCTGCCGCTGCCCCGGACACAGCCTCCGCCAGGCCGGCGCAGTTCACGTCATTCTCCACCTCGCAGGGAAGTCCGAATTCCGCCTCCATGCTGGCCTTGATCTTTGTTCCCGCATACTCAGGAATCAAAGGGGCTGCATAGAATATCTCCCCCTTTTCCACATCCACCATGCCGGCAGTGGACACACAGATTCCCTCTGTCTTCCGGTCCTTCAGGTAGTCCGCCGCAATCCCCATGACCTTTTTTAACAGGGCAGGCCCGCCTTTAAAGGCCTCGGTGGGCACCTTACCCTTTGCAAGAAATTTCTCATTTTCGTCCAGCACCCCGTGCTTGATTTCCGTTCCCCCGATATCAATGCAAATATACTGTTTCATCGTAGCACCGCTCCTTTAAATCTTCTTTTCACCCTGACGCCGCCCTGCCGCAAAAGGCAAACCTGCCCGGAGCGCAGACGGGATGCTCCGTCCTGCGTTCCAGGGTCTTTGGTTTGCCTCTGTATCCGGGTCTATATGCTTTTAATGGTCAATCCGCACCTTGAATATGGCCTTCTTGATTTTCTCAGGTTCGTTTACGGCCACGGCTGTGCGGTGTCCGTCCTCCGGGTAGCAAATCAGGAAATCCCCCGGCCTGAGCACCACATGGCTGTTGGGTGCGCCGTCCATGGGAAGGAAGTCATCCTTCTCCACATACTCCTTCTGCTCCATGTTCTCTATAAAGTTTAAATCAATCTGCTCCTGCCCGTCAAGCATTAAATGTACATCCAGGTAATTCCTGTGGGCTTCCCAGAAGCGGTTCTCAGGCCGGGTGGTCTCATACTCCACCACATTGACAAACAGCCTTTCTCCGTCGATGGGATGGCATCCTTTTTCGTAAGACGCCAAATCATGCTCCTTTGCATAGGCAAAGCATTCCTTTAAATCCTCAGGAAGAAAGGCATAGGTCTTTTCCTGTGTAATGTTTCCAAATATCATGATTACCTCCTGTTAATGAATCATTAATTGTGGTAAATCGTAGCGTCCTTTACAGGCTTGGATGTATCCCCGTCCATCTTTCTTGTAATCATGCTCACCGGGATTCCCACTACCAGTGAGATGGCGATGGAGATGATGGAATAGGACCAGATGGATACGGAGCCCGCAGGAGCCATGTACTTGATGCAGACCATGGTAACCGCTGCCACAAAGAATGCCACGTATGCGCCCTTTGCATTGGCCACCTTTGTGAATGTACCCAGGGCAAATGTACCGCCCAGCACGCCCAGCACCAGTCCCATGAATCCGTTGAACCACTCATAAGCTGACTTGATTTCGCCGTTTGCCAGTACCATGGACACCAGAATGGCCACAATGCCCACGCCCAGGGATACATACTGTGCGATTTTTGTCTGAAGGGCAAAGCTCATCTCCTTCTTGGAAAGACGCTCCTGGATATCCAGGGTCCAGCTGGTTGCCACTGAATTAAGGCCGGTGGACAGAGTGGACTGGGATGCCGCATAGATGGCTGCCAAAAGCAGTCCTGTGATACCTACCGGAAGCTCATAAGCAATATAGGACGCGAAAATCTGGTCCTGCTGGGCTGCCGGAGGAAGCGCGTTCTGGCTGTAGAATACATACAGTCCTGTACCGATGAGGTAAAATACGGTTGCGATGAAGATGGACAGAGCGCCGTTGGTCAGCATCATCTTGTTCAGTTTCTTCATATCTGTGGTGGTGGTGAAACGCTGCACAATATCCTGACTGGATACATAGGAGGAACAGGTGTTAAGACCTGCGCCCACAATCAGCAGGAATACGCTGTCCTTCAGTATATTGGGATTAAAAATAGGCTGGTCTGCCGCCAGGAATTTACCTTCGCCCATGGTCTGGAAAATGGCTCCGAACCCGCCGTTTATGCCGTTGGCCAGGTAGAACAGCGCAAAGGTAACGCCAACCAGAAGGACGCTGCCCTGGATGAAATCGGTCCAGAGAACGGATTTAAGTCCGCCTGTGTAGGAATAAATAATGGCAATCACACCCATGGCAATAATCAGGAGATTTACATTAAGGCCTGTAAGCTTGGAGAGTACCATGGATGGAAGATACATGATGATGGACATGCGGCCCACCTGGTACACGATGAACATGACGGCGCCCAGGACACGCAGGCCCTTGCTTCCAAAACGGATTTCAAGATAATGGTAGGCTGTGTCGATGTCCAGCTTGCTGTAGATTGGCAGGAAGAATTTAATGGTAATGGGTATGGCCACAAGCATTCCTAACTGTGCGAACCACATAATCCATGTTCCTGCATAGGAATTTCCTGCCAGGGACAGGAAGGAAATGGGACTTAATAATGTTGCGAATATGGAAACGGAAGTAACCCACCACGGAATGGTGCCGTCTCCCTTAAAGAACTCTTTTCCCTTCATCTCCTTTTTGGAGAAGAAGAGTCCGGCAAATAATACAGCCGCAAGATAAACAATCAGTATAATCAAATCAATTGTAGTAAAACCCTGCATAAATCAATCTCCCTTCTTTGCTATACGGAAAACCCTGGGAAACATCCTCCTTTTCCCAAACGCATTCCGGTCCCATGCCGGCCCTTTCTCCCTCCAGAAAGGACCGGGGACCATTTACATTATCTTCAGTACTGCACAGGTAACTGTGATCAGAGCGCCTAACATCCCCGTCAGAAACACACCTGGTCTTAGCAGTATGCTGCAACCGCTTCCTTCACCATGCGGGCTGCTTCCTGTGCAATGGCAAGGTCGGATTCAATCAGCTGAGGCAGCGGTTCCCTGACCCCGCCCAGATCCAGGGACTCGTTGATGCGAAGCATCTCTTTAATCATACCGTACATATTGCCGTGTCCGGAGCACATCTTGTAGATAATGTCGTTGGCAGCATACTGTACCTTCATAGCCTCTTCCATCTTACCTGCCTTCACCAGCTCATCCATTTTCAGGAACAGCTCAGGCATCACGCCGTAGGTTCCGCCGATACCGGCCTCTGCTCCGATGACACGGCCGCTGATAAACTGCTCGTCCGGGCCATTGAAGATGATGTAGTCATCCCCGCCTGCCAGCTTGAACATCTGGATATCCTGCACAGGCATGGAGGAATTCTTTACACCGATGACCCTTGGGTTCTTCCTCATCTCGGCGAACAGGCTCTGTGTCAGGGCCACGCCTGCCAGCTGGGGGATATTGTAGATAATGAAATCCGTGTTGGGAGCTGCCTGGCTCATGGCATTCCAGTAGGCGGCAATTGCATACTCCGGCAGATGGAAGTAGATGGGCGGGATGGATGCGATGGCGTCAACGCCCAGGCTCTCTGCATGCTTTGCCAGCTCCACGCTGTCCTTGGTATTATTGCAGCCCACATGTGCGATGACGGTCAGCCTGCCCTTGGCAGCTGCCATTACATTTTCCAGTGTAATCTTGCGGTCTTCCAGGCTCTGGTAGATGCACTCTCCTGAAGATCCATTTACATAAACGCCCTTAACGCCTTTTCTGATATGGTACTCAGTCAGAGCCCTTACCCTCTCCGGGCTCACATTTCCCTCTGCGTCGTAGCATGCGTAAAATGCAGGAATAACACCTTTATACTTTTCTAAGTTTGCCATAATCTTACTTCTCCTTTCAATGACCCGTTGGGTCCCCTTTATAATGAAATGGTTAACATGTTTGTACTAATCCAGCGCCTCTGCAAAAGACTTTGTTATCAGCTGGGGCCTGGTGATAATGGAACCCACCACCACACTGAAGGCCCCCAGTTCAATAACCCTCTTCGCCTTTTCCGGCGTGTTGATGTTTCCCTCCGCAATGACACGGTGTTTCACCTTTTCCACAATCTGGCGGATGATTTCAAAATCGTTGGATTCAATTTTAAGGTCTCTGCTCTGGTCCGTATAGCCCACCAGTGTGGTCCCGATAAAGTCAAATCCCAGCTGGTCTGCGTGAAGGGCTTCCTCCACTGTAGAGCAGTCCGCCATCAGCAGCTGTTCCGGATAGCTTTTCCGGATTTCCCTGTAAAATTCATCCAGGGTCCTGCCGCCCGGCCTCAGGCTGTGGGTAGCGTCCAGCGCTATGATATCAGGTTTGACTTCCATCAGCTCGTTGATTTCCTTCATGGTAGGCGTAATGTATACCTTGCTGTCCTCATAGTCACGTTTCACGATGCCGATGACAGGCAGGTCAACCCGGGCCTGGATTTCAGCGATATCCTCCTTGGTATTGGCACGTATTCCGTACGCTCCGCCCTCCTTGGCAGCCAGTGCCATCCGGCCCATGATAAAGGACGAATGAAGCGGCTCATGGGGCAGGGCCTGGCAGGATACAATCAGCTTCCCTTTCAGGCTCTCTACTTTTTCGTTCATATGAGTTCCTCCTTGTTATGAATGCCTGGCAGCCTTGTTCCGGCTGCTCATCTCTTGTAGCTTTAGTATAACAGGTTTGATTTTATTTTCAATAGCACTTAGATGTTCAGAAAGTTCTTTCACTTTTTTTAAATCAGGGCGCCATATTACACAAGTTTTTGTCAGGTGATTTATATATTATGCACAATAAAACGTTCTTTGTTTCTTCATAAATGCAAAAAAAGGAAGCCTACAAGGCTTCCTGACATCGATCCCGGTACTGGGCCGGCGTTTCCTGGGTATGTTTTTTGAAAAACTTGGAAAAATAGTTGGGGTCCTCGATGCCCACGCTGCGGGCCACCTCATAAATTCTCAAATCCGTTCCCTTCAGAAGCTTTTTGGCTGCCTCGATGCGGATGGATACCAGATAGTCCATGAAGTTGATTCCCATAACACACTTGAAGGTCCTGCTGAGATACGAGTTGTTGATATAGTTGATCTTTGATATCTTAGCCAGCGACAGAGTGGAATCATCCATATGCTCGTTCATGTACTGGACAATCCGGTGGACCAGCATGGTGTTTTTCTTGTTCATGTACTCTTCAATCTGGCAGACCGTAAAGTCTGTAAACTGGCTGATATACTTCTCAATCTCCTCTGCCCCGGTGAGACGGAGTATCTTCTCATAGGGCAGATGGTCCGTGCTGTATATCTCTATGTAAGGAATTCCATTGTCGCTCAGGGTGGACAGGGTCACATTGACAATGGAATAAGATATAACAAGATAATCCGAAAGGCTGCTCTGCGGCAGGCCCTTAAGTGTCCCGTAGGCCGTGCCCACCAGCTGCCTCACCTTGTCCCCGGAAGGTATCCCCAGATATAGGGGCAGCTCCTCTGTCAGGGTCTGGATCAGCTCCTGGAGGCCTCCCATATCGGATTCCCTGCCCGATGAAAGAAATGCCTGGTTGTGGCTGTAGCTGGCAATCATGGCATTCTTATATGCCTGCTTGTAGCTGTAGCGGATCTCCTCCAGGGAATCCACCGGATTTCCGCAGCCCGCATAGATTCCCATGGACAGCTTTTCTTTAATCAGTACGGTAAAATGGGCGCCGTAGGACATGAGGCTGATTTTCTTATTCTGGCTCAGGAGAATCAGGTTCTGGTGTATGTCCTTTAGCAGCAGCACATCCGTAAGGCGGCTTACCGCCGGGGACAGCACCTCCATGCACTGCTGCCTTCTCAGCTCGTCCTCCTCCGGGTCATTGTGTTTCTCCGGCATCAGCACCATTACATTGTAGTGCCCTGTATCCCTTCTCAGAGGAATATCATAGTAGCGTATGGTACCCCACAGGCTTTCCTGGTCCACCTTATTCAAAAGCAGGTTGTTGAGGAAATTCTGGACAATCAGCGTCCTGGACTCCGCAATCCTGCTTTTAAGCCCCTCAAACTCAAAAATAGCTCTGCGCTCCTCCATGATATCGGTCCGCACATCCTTCATGACCTCAATCAGTTCCGCCCTCCGTATGGGCTTTAACAGGAAACTCTTGATGCCCAGCTCCACGGATTTCTGCGCGTACTGGAACAGGTCATGGGCCGTCAGAACGATGACCACGATCTGCGGATACTCCTCCGCCAGCATCTGGGCAAATTCCAGGCCGTTGATATAGGGCATCTCAATGTCCGTGATAACCACGTCAGGATGCTCCTCTTCTATCAGTTCCATGGCCTGGTTGGCGCTGGCCGCGTCCTCCACCGGCTCATAGCCGATGGACTGCCAGTCCACAAAAACCCTGAGAAGTTTCCTGGTTTTCTCCTCATCATCCACAAACATCACTTTTAACAGCTGGTCATATCCAGTCTCCATGGTCCTCTTCTCCCCCGCAGGTCACCGGCAGAAGGAAGGTGATTTCCGTTCCTCCCTCCGGCACGCTTCTAATCTGGTAAGACGCCTGTTCACCGTATATCAGTACGATTCTCTGTATGGTGCCAATCAGGCCAATCCCGGTTCCCGACACGTCAATATCAATATTCCATATTTTATGGTAGTCCTGAAGTTTTGACAGGGCGGAAGCATCTATGCCCACTCCGTTGTCCCGCACCTGTATTTTCATCCGGCCGCCCTCCTCCGGTCCAATCCGGATGCGGATATGCCCGTTTCCGCCCATTGGCTTAATCCCGTGGTACACGGCATTCTCCACTAACGGCTGGAGAATCAGGTGGGGCACCAGAACCCTGAGGCAGCTCTCATCCACCTGGTACTCCACATCGAACAAATCCCCGTACCTGAGCCTCAAAAGCTTTACATAATCGTTTACAATGGCTGTCTCCTTTTCAACGGTTATCATCTGGTCCCCCTGGCTCAGGCTCTGCCTGTAAAAGCTCCCCAATGTCTCTATGGCCTCATAGGTCTGGGACGGCTCCTCCGTCAAGGCCATATAGCCGATAGCATCCAGGGTGTTGTAGAGAAAATGAGGCTTTACCTGCTCAAACAACGCGTGCAGCTCCGCCTTTTCCTTGATTTTCTGCTCCTCCACCAGCCTGGACAGCAGGGATGATATCTCGTCCACCATGTTATTGTAATTCGTCTGTAAAATCCCAATCTCGCTTTTGGGGTATTTGACAGGTATCTTCCTGAAATTCCGGTCCTTTACCGTATTCATCATTCCAATCAGCGCATAGATGGGATTGGATATGGACTTGGATATGTAAAGGGAGCCGAAAAGCATCAGCACCACATTCACCAGAAAAATAAGGGTGGCGATCAGGAACAGGTCCTTAAAAGCGCTGCGGTTCACCTGACTGGGTATCCTGGCAATCAGGTGCCATCCATAGTCCGGCAGGTAAAGGGAAGTGGTATGCTCCCCATCCCCCTTGCGGCTTACCAGAAGTTTTTCCTCATCACTGCTTCCGGCCGGCGTTTTAAGGAAATCCTGGTATTCAAATCCGGGCGTACCCGCAATCAGGTTTCCATCCTGGTCCATAATCCCTATCATGGCCTGGCTTCCATAAGCAGCCGCGCTGCAGATTTCCGCTATGGCGTCTGTGGGAATG
>OAVJ01001285.1_pt1 | contig 10727 bp, 7 predicted proteins | sample 1516901 | NCBI WGS metagenome assembly OAVJ01 (sample SAMEA2580073, study PRJEB22360) | human gut metagenome | biome: human gut; feature: human-associated habitat; material: faeces | place: Denmark | collected 2008/2010 | reverse complement strand
CAAGATCATTCTGCCTGTCCTCCCTATGTAAAAAGCGGGCGGTATTTCTTTCACACACCGCCCGCCTTCGCGTTACTTATTTCGATTTTAAATTTTGTTTTACTTGCTTGCCAGATACGCAGTCAGCTGCTCAACAAGTGCATCAACAACTTCCTGTCCGCCATTCTCCATAGCCTCGTCAACATTTGCCTTCAACATCTCTTTAATTGTATCGTAGGAGTTACCATAGCCATCTACGCGGATACCATGCAGCTTAACAGTTGCAACCATATCGGTAACAGCCTTACACTGTGCAACAGAGGTAGCTAAATCAACATCAGAGGTATCAAAGTGGAAACCAGTTACAGGCATGGTTACAAATGTGGAATCTTCCAGTTCATAACGTCTGTAAGCAAGTGTCTCATCATCATAGTATGTTCCAAGAAGCGCATAGGTCGGATTCCAAGTCATGCCATATCCACCAAACTGAGAATTGTAATCACTCAGAACATCTACTGTTCCTTCTTCCTCGCCATACGCAAAATCTGTTCCTTCAATACCATACTGAATCAGATCGTGTGCTTCCTGAGAGCCAAACATCCAGTCAAGGAACTTCATCGTTGCATCAATCTTTGTGGAGGTTGTTGGAATAGCCAGACCATTATTACCTGAACGGTCAGTTGGAATCGCTCCCTCTTCCTTATCACGGATCGAATCTACGTATACAAAGTAACCCAGTTCTGCATCATCATCTCCTGCTGCCTTCCAGGAGTCTACGTATTTCATATCTGCTACGTAATCATCCAGTGTACCAACGATAGATGCATTCAGACCAGCCTCAAACGGTGTACCACAATCAGTTACACTCAGGGAATCCGGATCAATATAACCTGCATCCTGCCAATTGGCAAACTTTTCATAACGGTCAGCACCAAAATCATGATTCCATCCCTCTGGGAAATCCTTAAAGTTCTCATCGCCGGAGCCTTCTACTGCATAGCTTACCAGCTCGCCATCTTTTACATAAGTCCAAATGGTCAAGCCTGCAGATGAGAATGACTGAAGTCCAGCCTGTGCAGATCCTTCCTGTGCTTCACCTCGAACAGAAAGCTGCTGGAAGAAACCTCTTGCCTGAGTTGCACCGTAAGGAATAACACCTGCATCTTTTGCTGCCTGCCAGTACTGCTCCATCTCATCATAGCTGTTGATCTGACCGTCTGTTCCTACACCCCAATCCTTTGCCCAGTCTTTTCTGTACCATACGACTGGAATACCATTTCCATAGGTCTCAAACAGTGGAATGTAACACATCTTATCGAACCAAATATTTGCTTCCATTACTTCTTCTGAGAATGCCTTTGCCAGTCCTGGATACTCATCTGGATTGTTAAAATAGGAAGAAAGGTCTGCATAATAGCCTTCTGGTGCCAGATTCTTTAACTGAACCCATGATGCGTCAAAAACAAGATCCCAGTCATTTCCACTTGTAATCTCAAGGTTTAACTTATCCTTATAATCAGCATGCTCAACCCATGTGATGTCCAGTGCTACGCCAACCTCATCCATGTACTCTTCTTCGTACTTTGCATATACAGCATCCCAGTTGTCTGGCTTTGGTCCCTTATGCATAAACTTGATTGTTACCACGTCTCCATCTTCTGCTGCCATTGCAGTTACGCCTGTGCCCATTGTACCAAACGCCATCAGACCTGCCATCGCCATTGCCATTTTTCCTGTCATCTTCTTCATTCTTATAATCCGCCTTTCTGGTTTGTTCCCTCTTGGGGCTCCCTGTTTGGGTATGGCTCCATTTTAGCTAAAAATTTTGGATTTTCAACACTACAAACTAACAGACTGTGCTTTTCAGTAGCATTTATACTATTTACTGTTGCTCTCCCTCATTTATCATATAGAATGAATGCTAAATCGTATAAAAAGTATAAAAATGCACTATGAGTTGATTTTTTAACTATTTTTCCCAGTGTTGAAAATTGAAGTTCATTTTTTAAGATGCAAATGCTTGTCAAACTTTTGTACCAATGATACAATTACAATAATTAAGTTCGGCAAAAAACTACACATAGAACGGAAAGGTATGGTTTTTTATGAAACAACATCACTCCCCTCTCACGCTATACCGGCAAGAGCTAAAAAAGCACTCTTATTTTAAACAGCTTTTTCACACATACGCACTAGTATCGGCCGCTTTGTTTTTGCTCTTTTCTGCGTTAATCACATACTATGTAAATGATGACTACAGACATACACTATCTGATATGCAGGAGCGAAGCATCAACCGTGCCTACCAGCTAAATCAATCTGTACTGCAGGATATCGCCAGCAGCTGCTTTAAAATTATGGAAGATGCCGATATGTCAGCGCTTTTGTATTCCACTGATTATACGCAAACAACAGGATTACAGGGGCGAAAAATTTATGATCAGATGAAGCAGACAAGTTCACTGATTCATTCACTTTACTTCATTAACTTTCGAACTGGAACTGTACTTGATGCCTATAACCGTAGCCCAATTGAAACGCACTACGATCAGGAGCTTTTCACCTTTTTGCAGGAACATACTCCGAACATCGCCTTCTATTATGGTCTGCCTAGATGGGTGTCCCGCGGTCCTAAATTTGCCTCTCAGCGCGTATTTTCACTGATTATCCATACTTCAAAGCTAGGTGCAATTGTTGTAAACATTGACTGTGATGCTTATGAGGAAATGATTCAGCTTGAGTCAAGCGATTATATCAACATCCTTGAGGTCTGTGGTGATGGCGATGTGCTTATTTCATCTGACCCAGAGCTGTGGGGTACAAATGTAAATGATGATGATACCTACAAAAAAATCACCGAGCGTGTTTCAAAAACGGATCATTTCTTGGAAGGCTCTGGACTACTAAAAAGTCGAGTTGTCTATTTACATAACAGCGGCATGGATTTGACATATTACTCTGTATTCAATCAAAATGCACTCTACACATCAAATCATCTGATCTGGGTTGTGCTACTTTATGGTGTATGTTTCATCGTACTCGGCATGCTAGTTACTTTCGGTGTTAGCGTGATCGTCTACAAACCCTTTCGCCTGTTCAAGGAAACGATCACAAACAGCTCTGCACTTACTGAAACAACTGTACAAACTGCAGGCATGGATGACTTTACGTATTTGTCAGGCATTTACCAAAATATTACTACAGCAAATGCACACCTTCAGGCGATGAGCAACAACTGGCTAAAGGAAAAGGATCGCATTACCTTAAAGCGCCTTATGACAAACGGAATCAATGCAAACCAGATTTATCCGCAGGAATACGAAGCACTAAACCAGTATTTCTGCCACGCATACAGCCAGATCGTTGTCATAAGCATCGACTTTTCCTCCAGCCAAAAGGAGGATTCAGGCGGAATTGGTCTTCTTCGCTACTCCATAAGCAATGTTTTTAATGAGCTAATGGAATCTAAGGTTCTCTTTATAAATATGGATATGTTCTTCCCAAGCGTTATCTATTTTGTCAATCACGATGATGCAACAAATGAGACACTGCGAAGCATTTTACTTGAAGGACAGGAATTTATGCAGAGTACCTTCCAAATTACATTGTCAATCGGTGTCAGTGAGCGTGTAAGAGACCTAGATGAATTGTCATTCTCCCATCGCAGCGCGCAGGATGCATTGAATCGACGTTTCCTTACTGGAGATGGCTCCATCCACTTTGCTGATGAACTCTCTCTGCCATCGCCAGCAGCCGAGCATTATCCATATGAACTGGATTCTGCCGCAATCGCAGCTCTAAAAAATACAGATTTTGACGCATTCTCAAATGCACTGACTGACTTGTTCAATGTAATTAGGCAATTTCATCTTGATCAGACGATTCGCTCTATTCTTCAGTTTGAGGTTGCAATGCAACGTTTTGAAAATGCAAATGATCTGATGGTTCAGACGCTCCCCTGGGAGATCGCCATTTTAACTCAGCTTGACATCAACACGATTCAAAATTATCTTCTAAATCGTGGAAAACAAGACATTGAAGAGTTGGCGGAGATTAAGAGTCACAGCAGCGAAAAGCCAGAGCTTATTCATACAATTTTAGAGCTAGTTGATTCCAATTTGTCTAACCCAAATCTTTCCGTTGTCTTCTTAGCAGGCGAGGTTCATCTATCCGTCAACTATCTTAGAAGCATTTTCAAGGAAAACACTGGCGATTCACTTTCAAACTACATCATTCAAAAAAAACTTGAACTGATCTGCCATCTTCTTGCAGACACAAACACAAGTCTTCAAGATATCAGCGATCAACTTGGATTTTCAACAAAGAACTATTTCTTCACATTCTTTAAAAAGCATATGGGCACCACGCCAAATGAGTACCGAAAAGAAAAGAAGCAGAATGAGCAGTAATTCAACTATTTTAAATTACTTGAAGCTTTTCCATCACGCAAAAAGAGCACCCTGACGGATGCTCTTTTTTATGCTTTCAATTCTTATCCTTTTTATTACAATTACATTGCATTTCTGCTTATTATTCTCTCTTAGCCCTTTACGGAACCAACTGTCAGACCCTGTACAAAATACTTCTGTAAGAATGGATACAGCAGGATAATTGGTCCAATTGCAACGATTATGGTTGCCATACGATATGCATAAGTCGGAAGTGTAAGCGAATTAAGACCTACTGCCTCTGCCGGTTGGTTTGCTGCATAGTTTACCTGACGTAAGATCTGCTGAATCAAATACTGTAAGGTGTAGTACTGGCTGTGGCTGGAGTCGATATACAGAAGACACTTATACCACTCATTCCAGTATGTCAGTGCGTAGAATAAACCAATCGTAGCGATTCCCGGAAGGGAAATCGGAATTATAATCTTAATCAAAATTGTGATATCGTTTGCACCATCAATCTTTGCAGACTCTGCAAGAGAAGCTGGAATTCCGCTGAAGAAATTTCTCATCAGAAGAATGTTCCATGCATTACAAAAGCTAGGAAGCAGCAAAACAAGAATGTTATTCTGCAAATGTAAAAACTTTGTTGTCAGAAGGTAATTTGCTACTAAACCGCCGTTAAACAGCATAGTAAAGTAGATAAACAGTGCCAGCACGCCTCTTGATTTAAAATTCTTTACAGACATCGCATATGCCGCACCACATGTAAATACCATTGAGAAAAAAGTTCCGACAATCGTTGTTCCAACAGTTATAAGGTATGCCTGCGGGATATCGCCACTGACGAATACAAGCTTGTACGCATCCAGCGAAAACTCAGACGGCCAGATATTGTAACCATTCTGTGTCAATGCACGCTCTGCAGTAAATGAGGAACCTAAAACTAACAAAAACGGAATCAGACAAATGATCGAGAACACTGTGATAAACAGATAAAAGCCTCCATTCATCACACGGTCGCTTCCTGTCATTTGAATATGCTTTTTCGCATCATATTGCTTCTTTTGTTTTTCTTTCTTTGCCATTTTACTTTCCCTCCCTCATCAGAATAATGCAGAATCTGGGTCTAACTTCTTCGTTAATGCATTTGTTCCAAGAACGATCACAAGACCCATAATAGACTGATACAAGGATACCGCAGAAGACTGTCCGATGTTACTTGACTCAACTAACATACGGTATACATATGTATCAATTACATCTGTTGTACGGTACAGCATGGTATTATTTAATACCAAGTTGTATATCATACCGAAATCACCATTGAAGATTTTTCCGATGCTCATGATAAACAGCATGACTGCAGTTGACTTTAACAAAGGAAGTGTCAAGTAACGGATACATTTACCTCTTGTTGCACCATCCACTCAAGACCTGTGATAGTTGCCAGATACACAATAGAGCCATAACCTGCACCCTGCCATACTTTTAAGAATGTAAGAAGTGCCGGCCATACATCTGCATTCTGATAGAAGTTGATTCTCTCAAATCCAAGTGTTGCTAAGATGTTATTAATAAAACCATTGTTTGTCTTTAAAAGTGCCTCACAGAGAAGTGCAACGACTGTCCATGAAATAAAGTGCGGCAGAATGACAACTGACTGTGTAATCTTCTTAAACCACTTTCCTGATACCTCAGAAAGTGCAATTGCAATCAAAATTGATACCAGCATGGAACTGATAATAAAAAGTGCATTTAAATATAAGGTATTAAACGTTACCGTATAGAAGTTCTTGGAACCAAAGAATGCCTTAAAGTTCTTAAAGCCAACCCAATCACTTCCCCACAGTCCCTTAACGGCTGAGTACTTCTTAAAGGAAGCTATCAAATACACTAATGGTGCGTAAGAAAATACGCAGAACCAGATGACTGCCGGTAGTGCCAACAGACACAGATATGGATTGTAGCGGATATCATACAGAAGATTTTTGATGATACCATCCCCCTTTTTACTGCGAGGGTTTGTTTTTGTTTTTGCTTTCATAAAGCTCCACCTCTCTTTTTGTTTTCTTGTCTGCATTGTAGCGCACTCTTTGCTGAAAAAAAATCCCAAAAGCTACCGCCTTTTACAATCCGTTAGATTTCATAACAAATTCTGCGCCTGTTTTACAAGGCGCAGATGTTTATAAATATCTTACTTTACAGTTCAATCTTTTACGATACAGTTCAAAAAGTGATATTTTGTACTTGTTTTCGCACCAGATACGATAAATTTACCATTGTCACCGACAGTGACGTTAATCTGCTTCTTTGCAACCAAAGATTCATAATTAAATGATACAAAATCATCCTCATACAGCACACAGCTTCCTGTTTTATTTGTTCCAAAGCTCTTTACTGTGATATTAAATACAGTATCCTCTGTGACACATATCACAGGCTCTGCTACCGGAACCAGTGCACCGTCACGCGCAAAAACAAGCATCTCATTCCAGTCAGCTTCCAACACAAGACGTCTTCCACCTTCGATCTTTTCTCCTGTGAAGAAATTGTACCAATTACCTTCTGGAAGATAAACCTCACGGCTAGTTCCATCCTCAAGTGTCAGCGGGCATACAAGAAGATCCTTTCCGAAGAAATATTCATCATCCAGATTTCTCGCTGCCTCATCCTGCGGATATTCCATTACTACGGCACTCACTGGCGGAAGTCCTGTTTTTTGATACTCCTCAAATGCGCTGTACAGATATGGCACAAGCGACATACGAAGCTCAAACAGCTTTCGACATTCGTCTGTATAATATTGGGCTTCCTCCATTAGCTCGTTGTTTAAATTCTTCTGAATGTCTACCTGCTTCCACGGTGCATTTGGGATTCGCCAACAATTTAACAATGCATGATCTGAGAAGCAAACGGTCTGCACACGGCGAAGCAGATCATGACCATTTGCACAGTCACGCACTTCCGGCGCCCACAAAAGTCCTGAGAACGATGACGTTACCATACCACGAATAAATTCCTTGTGACTATATAGATCAGAATACAGCACAAATGGCATTGGTGCCGCAAGTGCACCAGAGGAACGAACCTGCGAGAATGTACGAATATTTTTCTTATGAAATACTTTTTCAAGCATATGCTGATAAAGAAGTCCTATTGCATTGTGCATCTGCTCACCATCCATTCCTCCTGGAAACTCGGTGCTGTCTGGGAAGGACCAACAGGACGGATTATAATCTGAATTATCACACTCATCGAGCTTAAATCCGGTAATTTCCTTGTCAATCAGCTCTTTTTCATGCCAGTCACCAAAGATCTCACAAGTCTCTTCCATTGAAAAATCTGGCACAAGACCGTTCCACACCTCATAATCGCCGCTGTATGGAACTAGTTTGTCATAAATTTTTGCTGCCGGGTAAACAAATGCATGCTCCCACAAATTAATGTGGTAATTGCTCTGCGTCAGCTCATCAATCAAGTCTTGCGGCTCTGGGAAAAGATTGCTCCACTCATAGGTACAGGAATATGAATGAGAATGCCAGCCAGGCTCTAATCCAATCACATCAATCGGCATCTTCTCATCTCGAAACTGTGATGCCAATTTTTTCACATGCTCCTGATCGCTACCGCCATACACGCGGTACCACATGCCAAGCCCCCACATGGGAACCTTACAACCACCACCTGAAAACAGGTTATAACGCTGAACTGCCGTCTTAATATCACCTGCAAAAAAATACAGATCAATGCCGCTTTCTGACGGAATTTCAATGATTACCTTTCGCTCTTCCTCTGCTCGCTTAAATGCATACAATGCTGACTCACTAAATTCTTTGTGCGGCTGATTCACTTCTTTTTTCATTGCAGAGGCACCCTTTTCGGCACTAGTTCCCATATAAAATGTAGCATAGCGATATGTATCCACAAATAGACCATATCCGGCAGTTGACACATAGAACGGCACAGGTGCATGACTTTCTCCAGTATCCATCTTCGGATCTGAATTTACCTTTATATAGCGTTTTCTTCCCGCTGCATTGACGCTCTGAAGCTGCAAGCCAAATCCAAAGATATCCTCACTTGTATTCATCGGAAGTGTCACCACGATTCCACGTGTTGTCTGCTTGATATTAACATCATCTGTGCCAAACGGAAGTTGTGGCTCTGCGCCCTGCTCTGCCGAAAGCACTGACAGCGCTTCCGTCTTGATTTCATTACTTCTGTGCGCAGTTGGAGTGTACGCAGATGGTGTTCCAAAACGCACCTTCCAGACGCCTAATGCGATCCGTTCCCATTTCTGTTCTTCTTTTAATCCTGTTTCTTGCTTTCTACTTGTCTCCATATTTTTCCATTCCTTCCGTATTAATAGCGTAAGCAAAAGTCCGCCTGATACCATCATTCTAACATCAAGCGGACTTGAAAAATACTTTGATTATTTACACTTGCTTAATTTTTACAATATCATACTCAAAAACATTTTTGCAAAATGACAATTCTTTCAAAAGAGCCTCTTCATCATCTGCTTATTTTCATACATCTTAGCATCTGCACTTTGCAGCAGTTTTTCTGTATCCTTGTCAGGATCATCACTCCATGCATATCCCATCGCTGCTGAAATCGGAATATCAGTCTTTTTATCTGCCGCTGCAAGTGCTTCTTTCACGCGCTGCATACATTCTTTTAAAAGCACCAAGACATATCAAACTTTCGCATATCTGCCTTGTCCATGCCTTACGCATATAAAAGCCTGCAAATATGGCTGTAACACTGCTGCAAACACAGCAAATATACCAGCATGAATATTTTTGACCAAAATCATACGATATATACCGCTTCGATTTCCTATTTGAAAATCTGACTGCTCAATTGCATCTGCTGCTTTTTCTGAGACATGAAAAAATTGAACCGTCAGTTTCTTTCCTGTTGGAACATCGAATAAATGGACAAAACCTGTTCGCTTTCCTTCTGTGCGATAAAGACTTACATCATCGGCAAAGATTTCAAAATCAACCCAATGTGTTTTTAACATCATTATCCAGTTTTTTTCATTCTGCGATTTTGGAACATAATACTCATACTGAACAATTTCGTCTGATGCAAGCATTTTCTCACTCCACGTACCTTCTGGCTTGAGAACAGTCTCATTAAATACATTTTTTGGTGCAATATCATTTTTAATGCCGAAAATAAGTACTGCTATCATCAAAATTGCAAGTACTGTTTCAATTATACATCTAATCTTTTTCATGAACAATTTCCTGCCTCTGTTTTGATCAAAGCTCAGTATATCATAGCGTACAAGGATTTTCAACGTAAAAAAGGCAGTCTTTCGACTGCCCTTTATTATAACGCCAAAATTGCCATTCCGATCAAATGAACTACAAATGCTACCACCCATGCTACAGCACACTGGAATAGCACAATGCCTACTGCCCATTTTGTTCCCAGCTCTCTTTTAATGGAAGAGATTGCTGCAATACATGGTGTGTACAGAAGACAAAATACAAGAAGAGATGCTGCTGACAGCGGCGAGAGTACTTCCAACAATGTCTTTGTACTTCCAAACAATACTGAAAGTGTAGAAACAACACTTTCCTTTGCCATAAATCCTGCAATTAAAGATGTACAGATACGCCAGTCACCAAAGCCAAGCGGTGCAAAGATTGGTGCGATTGCACCTGCCACTGCAGCTAAAATGCTGTCTTTTGAATCTGCTACCATGCTTAAATGTAATCCAAATGTCTGCAAGAACCAGATTACAAGAGATGCCATAAAGATTACAGTAAATGCTCTTTGAAGGAAATCTTTTGCTTTATCCCACATCAGTTGGAGTACATTTTTTGCTCCTGGAAGACGATAATTTGGCAGCTCCATTACAAATGGAACAGCCTCTCCATGAAACATAGTCTTTCTGGAAATAACAGCTGTTAAAATACCCATTGCTATACCTAAAAAGTAAAGACCAATCATGATAAGACCGCTTTGCTTTGGAAAGAATACCGATGTAAAAAATCCATAGATTGGAAGCTTAGCCGTACAGCTCATAAATGGTGTAAGCATAATCGTCATCTTACGGTCGCGCGCTGACGGCAGTGTTCTTGTCGCCATTACACCAGGCACTGTACATCCAAATCCAACCAACATTGGCACAATGCTTCGTCCGGAAAGGCCAATTTTACGAAGCGGCTTGTCCATGACAAAGGCAACTCGTGCCATATAACCACTATCCTCAAGCAATGATAAGAATAAAAACAGTGTAACAATAATAGGAAGAAAGCTAAGTACACTTCCGACACCATTAAATATACCATCAATTACAAGAGAATGAAGCACATCATTGACCTGCCATAGCGTCAT
>OAVJ01001279.1_pt1 | contig 10774 bp, 10 predicted proteins | sample 1516901 | NCBI WGS metagenome assembly OAVJ01 (sample SAMEA2580073, study PRJEB22360) | human gut metagenome | biome: human gut; feature: human-associated habitat; material: faeces | place: Denmark | collected 2008/2010 | reverse complement strand
TGCGTGCAATACGCCTGTGATCTCGGCGGTCGGTCACGAAACGGATGTGACGATCGCGGACTATGCGGCGGATCTTCGGGCGCCGACACCATCGGCGGCGGCTGAGCTTGCGGTGTTTGACTATTTCCAGTTCCAGATGGATCTGAACGCGAGAAAGCAGCGTCTGATGAAGGAGATGGCGACATGTCTGGACCGGACGAAGAGCAGGCTGAGGCAGGATATGCTGACGCTTCGGTTTTATGATCCGAAGAGCCAGTTAAATGAGAAGAAAAAGCGGTTGGCAGATGCGGAGGATACATTGCTCCGGCTGATCGCGCAGAGGCAGCAGGAGGCAAGAAGAGATCTTCAGAATGCTGAGACGCTGCTTCAGAGAGAGATGAAGGACCGACTTGCCGCGGACAAGAGAAATCTTGCGGTGAAGAGTGCCAGACTCTGGGGACTTTCCCCGTTAAAGAAGATCAGCGATGGTTTTGGATTTATCACGGACGGAGACGGAAAGCGTCTGGAGACCGTGGAACAGGCAGTACCTGGAAGCCGGATCACAGTCCGTGTGAAGGACGGACGGATCGGAGCGACCGTGAACAACGTGGAAAACTATGACATCAGGACATCAGGACAGGAAAAACTGTCGCAGTGAGGAAAGACTATGGATGACGAGACAAGAAAAAAGATGAATGTAGAGGAGACGTTTGCGGCGATCGATAAGATCATCGGAAGGCTGGAAAAGGGAGACGGATCCCTGGAAGAAGCTTTTGCGGACTATGAAGAAGGTATGAAGCTCGTAAAGAGCTGCAATGAAAAGATCGAAATGATCGAGAAGAGGATCCTTGTTTTGAGCGGAGATCAGGCGGAGGAAACGAAAGATGACGGACAGTTTTAAGGAAAAGTTCAGACAGGCGGTCGCAGAGACCGAGGCAGTCGTATATTCTTATCTTCCGGAGGAGACCGGGCACCAGAAGACGATCTTTGAGGCGATGAATTACAGCGTGAAGGCGGGCGGAAAGCGTTTGAGACCGCTGCTGATGCGGGAAGTATACCGTTTATTCGGAGGGAACGGACCGGAGATCGGGCCGTTCATGGCGGCGATGGAGATGATCCACACGTCCTCACTGATCCACGATGATCTTCCGTGTATGGACAATGACGAGTACCGCCGCGGAAAGCTGACGACCTGGAAAGCGTACGGATATGATATGGCGGGCCCCGCGGGCGGAGCCCCGGTGTAGATCATCATGATCTACGCGTTTGAGGTGGCTTCAAAGGCATTCACGATGGGAGCGGACCCTGCGAAGGTCGGACGTGCGATCGGGATCCTTGCGGAGAAGACCGGGATCTACGGTATGATCGGTGGACAGACCGTCGATGTGGAGCTGACCGGAAAGGCGATCCCGAGGGAGAAACTTGACTTTATCTACCGCTTAAAGACAGGAGCTCTTTTAGAGGCGTCCATGATGATCGGCGCAGTCCTTGCCGGTGCATCCGATGAGGAGATCCGGGAAGTCGAGACAATGGCGTCCGAGGTTGGACTTGCATTCCAGATCCAGGATGACATCCTCGATGTGACGAGCACCCAGGAAGAGCTTGGAAAGCCTGTTTTAAGCGATGAGAAGAATCAGAAGACCACATATGTGACGCTGGAAGGTCTTGAGAAGGCAAAACAGGATGTCAAAGAGATTTCCGACCGGGCAGCGGGAAGACTTGCCGGTCTGCCGGGAAAGAATGAATTTCTGTATGACATTATTGAAATGCTCGTAAACAGGAAAAACTAAGGAAGAAAAATATGTAAGGGAGTAGTCTGGAAACATGCTGCTTGATCATATAAAACAGTCTTCGGACATCAAAAAACTGAAAGAAGACCAGTATCCGGAGCTTGCGCGGGAGATCCGCCAGTTCCTGATCGAAAAAATAAGTAAAACAGGCGGCCACCTCGCTTCAAACCTTGGGGTTGTGGAACTTACGATGGCCCTGCATCTGGCGTTTGACCTTCCGAAGGATAAAATCGTCTGGGACGTGGGCCATCAAGCCTACACCCACAAGCTTTTAAGCGGAAGAAAAGCCGGTTTTGATGACCTGCGCCAGTTTGGCGGAATGAGTGGATTCCCGAAGAGAAAGGAAAGCCCTTACGATGCCTTCGACACAGGACACAGCTCTACCTCCATCTCTGCGGGTCTTGGACTTGCCCAGGCGAGAGAGATCACAGAGGAAGATTATTCGGTGATCTCGGTCATCGGAGACGGTGCCCTGACCGGCGGAATGGCATATGAGGCATTGAACAACGCGGCCCAGATCAGAAAAAATTTTATTATTGTTCTGAATGACAATGAGATGTCCATTTCCAGGAACGTGGGCGGAATGTCGAAATATCTCAGCAGTGTCCGCACAAAAGAAGGATATGCGGAGCTAAAGCTCCGAGTGGAACGGACACTTTCCGCGATCCCTGTGATCGGAAGACCGCTGACATACGGTCTGTACCAGTTAAAGAACGGGATCAAACAGTTCCTTGTTCCGGGAATGTTATTTGAGGACATGGGGATCACATATCTGGGGCCTGTGGACGGCCATAACGTTCAGGAAATGATCCGTGTATTTAAGGAAGCGAAGCGCGTCCAGCATGCGGTCTTAGTCCATGTTATCACGAAAAAGGGAAAAGGCTACAAGCCGGCGGAAGAAAATCCAGCGCGATTCCACGGCGTGGAACCATTCGATATCAAGACCGGAAATCCTTTAAAGAAAAAGGAGTTTCCGAGCTACACGGATGTATTCTCAGAGAAGATCTGCGAACTTGCCGGAAAGAATAAAAGAATCGTGGCTCTGACGGCAGCCATGCCGGACGGAACAGGACTCACGAAGTTTGCGAAGGAATTCCCAAAACGGTTCTTTGATGTGGGAATCGCGGAGGCCCATGAGGTGACATCGGCGGCAGGCATGGCTGCAGCGGGATTGAAGCCTGTAGTTGCGGTGTATTCTTCCTTTTTACAGCGTGGCTATGACCAGGTGCTTCACGATGTCTGTATTCAGGATCTTGCGGTCCTGTTTGCCATCGACCGGGCCGGTCTTGTGGGAAGCGACGGGGAGACGCATCAGGGAATTTTTGATATTTCCTTCTTAAGTCTTGTGCCAGGAATGAACATCATGGCACCGAAAAACTGCTGGGAGCTTCAGGACATGCTGGAGTTCGGCGTGAATTTTGATGCGCCCCTTGCCATCCGTTATCCGAGAGGACAGGCGTACCGCGGACTGGAAGAATTCCGCGCTCCTGTCGAATATGGAAAGGCGGAGATGCTCTACGAGGAGTCAGAGATCGCACTTTTTGCCCTCGGCAGCATGGTGAGCACCGGCGAACATGTCCGGGAAAAATTAAAGGAAAAAGGACAGCCCTGTACCTTAGTGAACGCGAGGTTTGTAAAGCCGCTCGATACGGATATGATCGATCGTCTCTGCAAGACGCATAAACTGATCGTCACCATGGAAGAGAATGTTCTCCGCGGCGGCATGGGCATGTATGTTACAAAATATATCCATGAAAAACACCCGGAGATCCGCGTGATCCAGATCGCACTTCCGGATGCCTATGTAGAACACGGAAATGTTTCCGTGCTCAGGGAGATGCTTGGAATCAACAGCGATTCTGTGATCAGACGCATTGAGACGGAATTTTTAAACGAGAAGAGATAAGGAGCAAAGCCAATGAAAGAACGGTTGGATGTTCTGCTGGTAAAGAGAAATCTGGCGGAGTCCAGAGAGAAGGCGAAGGCGGTCATCATGTCCGGCATCGTCTATGTGGACGGACAGAAGGAAGACAAGGCGGGATCCATGTTCGACGAGACAGCGAACGTGGAGGTGCGCGGAACCACATTAAAATATGTGAGCCGCGGCGGCCTGAAACTGGAGAAGGCCATGACACATTTCGGCGTGACATTAGAGGGAAAGATCTGTATGGACGTCGGAGCGTCCACGGGCGGATTTACGGACTGCATGCTTCAGAACGGGGCAGTGAAGGTTTATTCTGTGGATGTGGGGCATGGACAGCTGGCGTGGAAACTCAGAAATGATGAGCGCGTGGTCTGCATGGAAAAGACCAATATCCGTTATGTGACTCCGGAGGAGATCCCGGACAGGATCCAGTTTGTATCCATTGACGTCTCCTTTATTTCTTTGACGAAGGTCCTGGGGCCGGTGAAGGCGCTCATGGAGCCGGACGGAGAGGTCGTATGCTTAATTAAGCCGCAGTTTGAGGCAGGGCGTGAGAAGGTCGGAAAGAAGGGCGTTGTCCGCGAAAAATCCGTCCATCTTGAGGTCATTGAGATGGTCGCCTCCTTTGCGGGCAGCATCGGTTTTGAGGCCCTCCATCTGGAATTCTCCCCGATCAAGGGGCCGGAGGGAAATATCGAATATCTGCTCCATTTAAGAAACTGCACGGATGGAAGTACATTTGCGAACGACACCATCGGCGCTTCCGAGATCGTTGAAAAGGCACACGAGACACTGGATAAATAAGGCATAACAGGCATAATTTTATGAAGAAATTTTACATCGTTGCAAATCCTGACAAAGAGAATACGAAGAATATGCAGGCGGCTATTGAAAAGTACCTGAAGGCTCACGGCGCGGGAGTTTCCTTGGGGAAAAGTGTGTCCGGACATGGAAATCCGTATACGGATCCGGAGGAGGTACCTGCGGATACCGAATGTGTCATCACGCTGGGCGGGGACGGAACCCTGATCCAGGCGGCAAGGGATCTTGCAGGGAGAAATCTTCCGATGATCGGTATCAATCTCGGCGGCCTTGGCTATCTTACCCAGATTGGCCGGGAAGGCGATGTAAAGGAGCTTCTGGATGCACTTTTGGAGGACTGCTATGAACTTCAGGAACGCATGATGTTGAAGGGCTGTGTTTACCGGAATGCAAGGCCGGTGAAAGAGAGCATTGCGCTCAATGATATCGTCCTGACAAGAGACGGAGATCCACGGGTATTAAAGCTAAAGCTTTACGTGGACGGACAGTTCTTAAATGAATTCAGCGCTGACGGTATGATCGTTGCGACTCCTACGGGATCCACGGCGTACAATCTGTCGGCGGGGGGGCCGATCGCCCAGCCGGACGGACAGCTGATGATCCTTACACCGATCTGCCCGCATACGCTGACGTCGAGAACGATCGTTTTCGGAGCGGATAGCCGGATCAGGATCGAGATCCCGGCAACAAACCGGGGCAGTCAGGTGGCGGCTTTTGACGGCGACACGTTAGTGCGGCTGGAAAATGGGGATTATATTGAGATCACAAAGGCAGAGACGGTGACAAGAGTTGTGAAGCTTGATCACCGGTCATTCCTTGATATTTTAAAGATGAAGATGTACGACGCGTGAATTTACAGCGGAATAGCGCTGCAGGACACGCAGGGCAGTGTGCGGATCACTTCAAAAGAAGTGAACTGGACACTGATACAGGACGAGATCAGAAAGGGGCAGCAGACATGAAGGTTGACAGACACAGTAAGATCGTGGAGCTGATCGGAAAATATCAGATCGAGACGCAGGAGGAGCTTGCGGAGTATCTGAAAAAGGCCGGATATCATGTGACGCAGGCGACAGTATCGAGAGATATCCGTGAACTGAAGCTCACGAAAGCTCCTGGAAAAAATGGCCGCCAGTGCTATGCAGTCATGCAGCATCAGAAAGATTTTGGCGAGAAATATATCCGTATTTTCAGGGACTGTTATGTGTCCATGGACATGGCACAGAATATTCTTGTGATCAAGACGGTTTCCGGTATGGCGATGGCAGTCGCTGAGGCACTGGATGTGATCGGTTTTCATGAGATCGTCGGCTGTGTGGCCGGAGACAATACGATCATGTGCGCGGTGCGGACCGTGGATGACACGATCATTCTGATGGATAAGCTGAAGAAGATCATTGAAGGAAAGTAACTGTTCAGTAGGTCTGCGCATTTACTGCGCTGACCGTAAGAAAACTTAGAATAGAAGGCAAAAATCCTATCGGCACAGCCGATTTGGAATGGATTTTTGCGCGTAACTGTTTACTGAACAGTTACGGAGGAAAATAGGCTTTGGACCTTTTTGTTTAGAGCAGAATATTGCAGAAATATTGAGCCCTGCAGAGCAGAAACGGGATAATTACCTGGTTTTGCTGTGCAGGGATTTTTTTAGGAAACAGAACGGAAAAAGAGAACAACTGTTCGAAAAACACTGGACAATCGAACGTATGTGTGCTATACTCGTTTTACCAAATCGAACAAATGTTTTATTTTCATAGAGGGAAAGCGAGGGAACAGGATGCTTGTTGGTTTACATGTAAAAAATCTTGCTCTGATTGAGCAGGCTGACGTGGAGTTTGGAAACGGTTTAAATATCCTGACCGGTGAGACCGGAGCCGGAAAGTCGATTATCATTGGCTCTGTTGCCCTGGCGCTGGGCGCGAAAGCGTCAAGGGATATGATCAGATGTGGGGAAGAGTATGCGTATATTGAGCTTATTTTTTCGGTTGATGACGAGAAAAAACGGGAAGAATTAAAGAAAATGGATGTGTATCCGGATGAAGATGGTCTTTTGATCATCTCAAAAAAGATCACCCAGACGAGAAGCATCAGCCGGATCAATGACGAGACAGTGACGACGGCGCGCTTAAAAGCCGTGACCGGAAAGCTTCTCGATATCCATGGACAGCATGAACATCAGTCTCTCCTTCATAAGCAGAAACATCTGGAGATTCTTGATGAATATTCCTGGAGAGAGACAGGAAGCTTAAAAAGAAATGTGGCAGAGAGTTACCGGAGATATCTGGAATTAAAGGGAAAGCTTGACGGATTCTCTCTGGATGAGGAAAGCCGGAAGCGGGAACTTGATTTCGTGAGATTCGAGATCGATGAGATTGAGGATTCCGCATTAAAACCGGGCGAAGAGGAAGAACTTGCGGCGAAATTCCGTAAATTTTCCCATAGTCAAAAAATTATGGAAAGCTTACAGGGAGCTTATCAGGCGGTAGATGGGGACGCGATCGGGCGTGCGTACCGTGAGATGGAAAGTGTGGCATCCTACGATGAAAGACTGTCCGGGATCGCTGCGGGGCTTTCTGACGCGGAAAGTATTTTATCGGATATCTGCAGGTCGATCTCAGACTATATGGATGAGATGGAGTTTTCAGGGGAAGATTTTAAAAAGACGGAAGAACGTCTGGATCTTGTCCGTGGAATTATGGCAAAATACGGAAACAGCGAGGAAGCTGTCTTAAAGAGTCTGGAAGAAAAGAAAAAACGACTTGAGGAACTGGAAAACTATGAGGAACTGGCGTTTGCCGCAAAAGCCGAGTTTGAGGAGCAGAAGCGGGTTCTGGGACTTCTCTGCGGACGGCTCTCGAAGGAGAGAGAAAAAGCAGCAAAGATTCTGGAGAACCGGATCACGGAGGAGCTTGAGGACCTGAACTTCCTTCATGTGGAATTTCGGGTAGATGTACACCGGACCGATCACTTTACGGCAGCCGGCTCCGACGAGGTGGAATTTTTGATCTCCACAAATCCGGGAAGTATTCCGCCAAGGCCGCTGGGGGAAGTTGCTTCCGGCGGTGAGCTTTCAAGAATTATGCTGGCGATCAAGACGGTCCTTGCGGACACGGACGATATTCCAACTCTGATCTTCGATGAGATCGATACCGGTATCAGTGGACGGACTGCCCAGAAGGTATCGGAGCGCCTGTCCTATATCGGAAAAAAGCATCAGGTACTCTGTATTACCCACCTTCCGCAGATTGCGGCAATGGCGGATACGCACTTTGAAATAAAAAAATCTGTGGAGAATGGTGTGACTGCGACGAAAATCAGAAAACTAACAGAGAAGGATGAGGTGGATGAACTCGCAAGACTCTTAGGCGGAGCTGAGATTACGGAAAAAGTACGGGAAAATGCCGAGGAGATGAAACGTCTGGCAGAGGAGACGAAGAATCACAGAGCTGTACTTCAAACAGCGGGATGAATCGGCAGAATGAGAAAAAACTGACAGGGTGAAAATAAAAAAGCATCACATAATAGGAGAGGAGCAAAAAAGCTGCCTCTCCTTTTTTTATAACGGTTTCTGTGACGGATGGGAATGACTGTCTGATAAAGTGGAAACGATAAAAGGGAAGCGGCAGCTTCGGAAAACTGCAGTGCAGGCGCGACAGCGGCGTTGCAGATAAAGAACGAATAAAGGAGGAGCTGCCATGATGAAAAAAGAATCGTTTCGACGGATCCTGATCCGGATATTCTGGATTTCTCTCGTCTTTACAATCGGATTTTCCTGGGTCTATATCCGGTATGCAGTGCCGGATCGGCTGAATCTGGTGGTCAATGAGGAAGAAGTCTTTCATTTCGCTCTTCCTCCCGGAGTGACCTTTGAGAGTGACAGCGAGGAGGTTGTCCTGAAGAATGCTTCAGAAATCCCGCAAGGAATGATCCGGATCGAACGCCCGGATGCAGTCTCTATGTATGGAAAAAATGAGGGAAGCTACCGGGTTGGAATGAAGTTCCTGGGACTTATCCGGATGAAAGACATTCAGGTGGAGGTAGTGGATGGATCTTATGCGATCCCCTGTGGAATGCCGGTGGGAATCTATTTAAAATCAAAGGGCGTTATGGTGATTGGGACGGGGCAGGTCACAAATGATACGGGAAACGTTGTGGAACCTGCTTATGGGCTCTTAAAGTCCGGAGACTATATCCAGACGGTGGACGGAGAAGATCTGGAAGATAAAAATGATCTGGTGGACGCGGTGAGCGCGTCAGACGGGAAGACGCTGGCGCTCGGAATCCGGCGTGATGGTCGCAGGATTGAGGTCGATATGACACCGGTTCTTGCGGAAGACGGAAGCTATAAGCTTGGTGCCTGGGTCAGGGATGATACTCAGGGAATCGGAACCATGACTTATGTGGATATGAACGGAAATTTTGGTGCTCTTGGGCATGGAATCAGTGACAGTGATACCGGGGAACTGGTGGATATTGAAGGTGGGGAACTCTATGAGACCCAGATCCTCGGGATCGAAAAAGGCCAGACCGGAAAGCCGGGAGTCATGTCAGGAGTGATCTATTACGGAAAAGGAACAAAACTGGGGGAAGTGAAGGAGAATACGACAGAAGGAATATACGGAACCGTAAACCAGCATTTTCTGGATTCAATAAAAACCGATGCGATTCCCGTCGGCTTCCGACAGGATACTCACAAGGGAACTGCGTACATCCGAAGCAATGTGTCCGGGGAAGTAAAAGATTATGAGATCGAAATTCAGAAGGTGGATTACGGCAGCATTCAGAAAAATAAAGGCCTGGTTCTCCGTGTTGTGGATGAGGAACTTTTAAATTTGACAAGCGGCATTGTTCAAGGTATGAGCGGTTCACCAATTATCCAGGACGGAAAACTTATCGGGGCTGTGACCCATGTGTTTATCAACGATCCGACGAGGGGGTATGGGATCTTTGCGGAGAATATGATCTCGCATTGAGCGGGTACCATTTATGGTAAAGGTATTTAGAGCTTATAGGGGTTTAACAGAAAGTGAGCAGAGGGGAGCTGGACACAGAGGGGTATCGTTGTGAAGGAGCTCATATCCGTGTGAACAGTCATTTATGCCAGCGCTTGCAGGAACGTGCTTAACAGGTTCGCCGGGATCTGCCCCGGCGCAGATGCCTTTCCGGCGGTTCCGAAGGTCACGCAGGAGCCGACGAGCTGACCGCAGATACGGCTGATGACGCCGGTGGGGCTCATGGACATGGTGATCACCGGGGTATCACTGTGCTCCTCCTTCATGGTCAGTGTGGCATCAAGCAGTGTCAGGACATCCCGCTCACACTGCGGCATCACCGCGAATTTCACGATATCAGCGCCCAGGGACTGCATCAGGCAGAGATTGCTTATGATGATGTTCTTATCCGGCGTTGCGGTAAAGTCGTGGCGGGAAGCGACGACCTTCACACCGACCCGGTGGGCTGCCGCAACGATCGTTTTCATCGTCTCTTCCCCGCGGGAGAGTTCCACGTCAACGAGATCGATGAGGTCGCTGTCGATCACGGCGAGGATCGTCTTCGTATAGGTCTCCGTATCGATCTCCAGCATTCCGCCCTCCACGCTGGTGCGGATCGTAAAGAGCACCGGGATATTTCCGAGGGAATTCCGGAATAAGGTCATTGCCTTGATCCGGATTTCGGGATCTTCCATACCGGTATAGAAGTCCGCACGCCATTCGATCAGGTCAAACGGAGTATTTCGGATCAGATTTACAGATTTTTTCAGGTCATCGAGATTTGTATCGGTAACCGGAATGCAGATCTTTGGCATTCCGTCTCCAAATTTCACATTTCTTACTTTTACGATTGCTCCCATAAGTGATTACTCCCCTGTTTCTATATGATTTACGTAATATCCTGTCATGCGGTATATGCCGCGCATCTCTCTGCGAGAATGCGGTGTACCGTTTTTCAAAATCGGCAAAGCCTGCGAAGCGTGATCAGCTATGTCCATAGTATAAAGACAGGAGAGAGAAAAGTCAACACTTACATACGTTAAAGTTTAAAAATTTAAAGCAATATATTAACAGGAACGATCAATTCCCGCCGATCAAGCGAACTCATCGATGGATCGCAAAGGTGTGCAAAGAATTGTTAAAATAATATCATATAGATTTACAGGAAAACAGTTTTATTCCTGCATTTCACACATCAATTTTTACCATTCACACACGATTTTGTGCAGTTTGCACGAACCCCATTGTATCAGAGCTACGTTTACGTT
>OAVJ01001274.1_pt1 | contig 10785 bp, 14 predicted proteins | sample 1516901 | NCBI WGS metagenome assembly OAVJ01 (sample SAMEA2580073, study PRJEB22360) | human gut metagenome | biome: human gut; feature: human-associated habitat; material: faeces | place: Denmark | collected 2008/2010 | reverse complement strand
AGCGTCACCTTTGGCAGCAATGCCAGTGTGACCGCAGCCACCCGGCAGGAAGCCTATGAGATCATCCGCACCGCGCTGGGCAGTGACCCGCACGATCTGCTGTACAGGGGGATTTTGTGATGCAGACAGCCGTTACTGTGGTAAACCTCATCCACGATGTGACCACCGAGACCGACAGGCCGGTGTGCTGGGTGTTCCCGGGTTGCAGCTGGCGGGAATGCCGCTCCACCTCTGGCAATGGCACCGCCAAAGACCCGGAGCGCACCACCCACATCCGCATCCCGGCCAGCGTGTGCACCATGGGCTATCTGCCCTACGCTCAGTGGGCGGCGCTGTCTGCGGCGGAAAAGGCCAAGCACTGGACCCTGAAACGCGGCTGGAAGCTCATTCAGGGCGCGGTGCCTGCCTTGACCGAAGCCGAGTACGCCAAACTCGAAAAAACGCACCTGTGCTGTACGGCAGCGGCTGTCTCGGATAACCGGGAGCCGCTGCTGCCCCACTGGCACGTGGAAGGGAGCTGATCGCATGAGCGCACCGGTTTTTGATTTCAAGATCACGTTCCGGCCCGGCTTTCAGGCCGACATGGACGCGCGGTTCGCAAGGCTGCAGTTTGCGTTCTCGCAGAAAGTGGCCGATGTTGTGGACAAATATGTGCCGCTGGAAACCGGCACGCTGAAGAACAGCGTGAATCAGGCATCCGACTTTAAGGAAGGTCTGCTGGTGTACAATACGCCCTATGCCCGCAGGCAGTATTATCTGCATGAACGGGGCACCGACCTGCACGGCGCGAAGGGCGAAACGGAACGTCACCGCGGTTCCTACTGGGGACAAAACGCCATTGCTGACCACAAGGACGAGCTGGAAAAGTTCGCCCATGATGCCGCAAAGCAGTTTCTGGGAGGGAACAAATGAGCGAAACCGTAAAGCCCACCATTGCCGCCCTGCGGGCATGGCTCAAGACCTGCCCGCTGATCGCCAACGAGCAGGAAGCCACCGGTGCGGCCTTCCGCATTGCCGGGCTGGAAGAAGAATCCACCGCCTTTTCCATCGAGGACAGCCCCGGTGATCCCATCATCACAGAGTACATCTCCGGCTGGGAAATGGCGAAGAATTACCTCTTCCTCAGCCGCCGGGAGTACAGCGAGGTGGATGCCGTCAGCATCCAGAACAGCGGCTTTTTCGAGCAGCTCACCGAGTGGGTCATGCGGCAGGACGCCCGGCACAACCTGCCCGACCTCTCGGCCTGCGGCGGGGGCAAGACCCCTACCGGCATTGCCGTGACGAACAGCGGCTACATCGTCACAAACAGCGCGGGCAGCTGTAAGATGCAGCTGCAAATGCGCCTGACCTACTACATGCCAAAATGAAAGGAGTTTTGATATGACCGTATCCGAAGCCATTACCAAGTCCGGCATCACGCCCAGCGCGTCGTATACCGGCATTGAGACGGCGAACGATTTTGTGCTGGCGTTCCAGATCGAGAGCACCCAGACCAAGGAAAGCCAGTGGATCGTCTGCGCCGACCATGTGAAGGAGCATTCCGGCTCCCTGAACGCCACCACCGAGGATGCCCAGTACATCCGTACCGGCAACGTCACCGAAAAGACCGGCACCCAGCGCACCCTTGCCGTCAACGGCGACCGCTGCGTGGGCGATGATTTTCAGGATTTTGTGCTGAGCCACAAGATCGTGTACGGCACCGGCAGCGATGTCATCGTGCCGTACATCTATTTCAGCCTGCGCACCGGCAAGGGCGAGAAAGGCAGCGCTGCCATCATCGTCAACACCGACGTGGGCGGTGCAGCCGGTTCCAAGGCCACCTTTGCCTGCGACGTGAAGGCCATCGGCACGCCGGACGAGTTCACGTTTGCGGAGTGAAACGACGCAATGAAAGCCCCAGTGGGGCTTTTAAGTGACAGAGCGGTCTCGCATAGCGAGATGGAGGGGTCTCACCCCGACAAGCTCGATTACAACCCCGCCACCCAGTCCGCTGCGCCTGCAAAGGCCGTCAAGGGCTGATTTTTTTCAAACACAGTCCCCGCTCCACACCGGAACGGGGATATTTTATGCCGTGAAAGCAGTTCTCCCCGGGGCAGCACCGGGGCACGGCTCAATGAAAGGAGCAATACAATGCTTATTTGTGGACAGGAATTTGAGTTTTCCCTGATGAACGCCAACGACCTTGACCGCTTTGAGGACGCCAACGAGCAGATGCAGCGCAGGAGCGCCGAGGAGTCGGAGCATTTCCGGCACGGCGGCGTCCGTCTGGGCGACCATGCACGTGCACAGGCACGCATTGCCATGGACTGCATCGACGAGATCCTCGGTGCAGGCGCGTCCGACCGTCTGGGGCTTAACGAAAACTACATGGCCCCCATCTATGACGTGATCGAGGAACTGGGCAATGCCTTTGCCGCCGAGAAGCAGCGCTATGCCGCAAAGCCTGCCCAGCCCATGAACCGGGAGCAGCGCCGGGCACAGGCCAAAAAGAACAGGCACAAGCCGCCCGTGAGCTATCCCGCACCGCCTGCCGCTCAGATGGTGGAACGGGTAGACAAGGCTGCCCGGCGCAAGCAGTTGCTGGCTGAACTGGCAGCGCTGGAAAATGGCTGATCTGCTGACGGCACATCTGCCGGATAGCTGGCAAGGCAGGCAAATCGACCCGGATTTCCGGCACATGGTGCGGCTCTCCAACGCCTACGCCCACGGCAGGCTGGACGGCGAACACCCGGAAGAAGCCCTTGCGATCATGGAGCGGTTCTATCATAAGCCTGTGCCGCCGGAACAGCTCCCCGATGCTTACGGCTGCATGGTGGATTTTTACCGTGCCGGAGAGCAGGCCGCAGCAGGTGCATCCGATCAGCCCGACAGCACCCCCGCAAGCCCGCCTGCCTTCGACTACCAGTGTGATGCCGGTTACATCGTGGCGGCGTTCCAGCAGGCCTACGGCATCGACCTGACCCGCGAAAAGGTGCACTGGTTCCGGTTCCGTGCGCTGTTCGCGGCCCTGCCGGAGGAGACCCTCATGGCCAAGATCATGAGCTGGCGCACCATGGACCTGTCCGAGTACGAGGGCAGTATGCGTGCCCACTATGCCGACCTGCAGGAGCGCTTTGCCCTGCCTGCTGAGCTGAGAGGGGGTGCCGCCCGTGTCGTTTCGGTCGAAGAGCACGATGCCGCGTTCCTCGCACGGTTCCGGCATTAGCCGCGCCCCGGTGCCCTGCCCCTACTGCGGCCGGGCGCTGCCGGTGTGGGCAGAGCCGCACGCCACAGCTGCCGGCGTGTGGGTCAAATGCAAAAATCCCGCCTGTAAGCGGGAGGTAGAGATCAAGTTATAACAGCCTGTGCCCTTGTGCCCGCGCTCCGAATGAGAGGTGGACACAGTGGCAGATTTCAGCATCACCGGCGAAGTAAGGCTGAACAGCGACCCGGCGGAAAAAAGCACCAGCAAGTGGACGGTAGCCGCCGGGCAGATGATCGCGGACTTTGCAAAACAGGCTTCGTCCAAGCTGGCCGAGGTGGTCAAGAGTGGCGTGGATTACAACGCCACCATGGAAAGCTACCTGACCAACTTCAAGGTCATGCTGGGCAGCGAGGAAGCCGCCGCCACAAAGCTTTCCGAGATCCGCAAAATGGCGGCGTCCACGCCTTTCTCGCTGGATGACCTGACCGGCGGCACCCAGACCCTTTTGCAGTTCGGCATTGCGGCAGACGACACCACCGGCGTGCTGCAGCGGCTGGGCGATATCTCGCTGGGCAACGCCGAAAAGCTGCAGACCCTGACCCGCGCCTACGGCAAGATGTCCTCGGCACAGAAGGTCACGCTGGAAAACGTCAACATGATGATCGATGCGGGCTTTAACCCGCTGAACCAGATCTGTGACGCCACCGGCGAGAGCATGTCCGACCTGTACAAGCGCATTTCGGATGGCAAGGTCAGCTTCAGCGAGCTGGAAGCAGCTATGGAAGCCGCCACCAGTCAGGGCGGGCAGTTCTATAACGGTATGCTGGAAGCCAGCCAGACCTTCAGCGGGCGCATGTCCACTCTGAAGGATAATGTCAGCGCCCTGACCGGTGAGCTGACCAGCGGCCTGTTTGCGGCTCTGGGTGATTTGGTTGTCAAGCTGAACGAGGTGGTGGTCTCCTTCCTCGACAGCGACGAGAAGATGGCCCAGCTCAAGGAGACCATCGGCATTGCGACGGCTGTTGTTGCCGCTGCCGGAACGGCGTTTCTGACCTACAAGGGATATCTCGCCGCCACCACTGCCGTTGAGGTGATCCACACAGCCGCGACCACGGCCATGACCGCTGCCCACAAAGCCGCCGAAGCCGGGGCAAAGGGGCTGGCTGTTGCTCAAGCGGCACTCAATGCCGTGATGAAAGCAAACACGGTCGGGATCGTCGTTTCTGCGGTGGCTGCGCTGGCGGTGGGCCTCGTGACGGCCTATAAGACCAGCGAAACCTTCCGCAGCTTCGTGAGTGGGGCATTTCAGTTCGTCGCCAATATCGCCCAAAGCGCCATCGGTGCGGCGATCGGCTGGCTGGATAAGCTGAGCTACAAACTGAACAGCTTCCTCGGCAAAGACGGCTATACCGGGTTCGACAGCTACGACGACTACAAGGCCAGCCAAACGCCCGCTAAGTCCAGCACCGTCACCGATGCTGACCGTGCCCGCCGCCAAAAGCTCCATGCCGAGCGTGTGAAGCAGGCGCAGGAAGAAGCCGCTGCCGCCAAGGCCTCCGCCGAGACCATCTCCCAGTCCGCAGGCAAAGCCGCATCTGCCGTCAGCACCTCCGGCAAAAAGGCCAGTGCCAGCGCCCAAGCAGCCGCCGCCACGGTGGTGAAGTCTCTCTCCGACACGACCACTACCGTGAAAGACGGCATCACCCGCACGGTGGAGACGGTCAACGAGACCCTTTCCAACGGCAAACAGCAGCAGAAGCAGACCATCACCGAGACTTCACGGCAGATGGTGGACGGCGTGCTGAAGGACGTTAAAACCATCACAGAGGTTGCTGCGGACGGCACCAAGACCGTCAAGCAGACCATGGAGACGGTGCGGGAGACCGCCAAGACGGTCACCTCAACCTTCGAGACGCTGGCAGACGGGGTCAAGACCACCACCCAGACCGTCACCGAGACCCTGACCGACGGCACCGAGACCCAGAAGCAGGTCATCACCGAGACCTACGACGACGTGGTGGACGGTGCCCTCGTGACGGTGGAGCGGGTCAAGACCCTTGCCGCAGACGGCACCATGCAGGTGGCAGAGCAGATCAAAAAGTCCAGCGCAGACACCTTTGACGGCCTGTGGAAGGAGCTGCAGGACAGCGCCAACACCGGCGTGCTGGGCACCTTCGATGACCTGTACACCGCCGTCAAGAATCAGGACTGGCTGAGCATCGGCAAGTGGGTGGCAAGCACCATCTACGGCGGTCTGACTGCCGACCAGAAGAAGCAGGTGCAGTCCTTCGCCCTCGGCATCGTGGGCAAGCTCAATAAGGCGCTGGGCGGGGCCCGCGACCAGCTGGTACAGGGTGCAATTGATCTGGGCGGGCAGATCGTGAACGGTCTGACCGGCGACTTCTCTGAGGTCTGGCAGCAGGCGCAGGGCCTCGGCTCCACCCTCGTGTCGGTCTTTCAGGGCCTGCAGGGGCCGCTGAGCGCGGCGGCCCTCGCCATCAGTCAGGGCCTGAGCGGAGGTCTGCTGTCCAGCTTCCCCGCCATTTTTGCGGGCGTCGCTTCCCTGATCGGCGCGGTCGGTGCAGCCTTTGAAGGCCTGCTGGCCGCGATCTCCGCCGCCCTGAGCGCTACCGTTTTTGGCATCCCGATGGGCCTTGTGGTGGCCGCAGCCGCCGTTGCGCTGGGCATTGCCATTGCGGCCATCTGCTCCCGTCTGGGCGGCAGTAAAAAAAGCAGCGGCGTATCCGGCGGCAGCTCGTCCGGCGGTTCCTCCGGCTCCGGCAGCATGGGCAGTGTGGACATTACCACCGGCACCGGCAGCCTTGAGGACGCCATCAACGCCAACACCAAGGCGCTGGAAAAGACAAACTCTGCCCTTGCCGATATGATCCGGCAGGCGGGGGCGCTGGTGCTTTCCGACAACATGCGTCTGGGCAGCACCGTGGCGGCTTCCGGCACCGCGCAGGTGGTGTCCGCCGCCCGCAACTACCACCGGGAGGGCGACACCAATATCACCCAGAACTTCTACAACGGCCACGACACCGCCGCCGCACAACAGCGGGAAGCCCGCTGGGAAGCCGACAAGGCCAAGGCCCGCAAACGATGAAAGGAGGACACTGTGCTATTTAAGGACCATCTCAAGATCGTGACAGATGCCGGTGCCGTCCTGCATCTGGGCTGGGACTACGATGCACCTTACGCTCTCGACCCGCTCAACGGCATCGACGTGGACTTGAAAACCGCGCAGGGTGTCGGTCAGGTGGGCGACACCGTGGAGGGACAGAGCGTCTCCGGCGTGTCCCGCACCCTCGATGTGGTGTTCTGGGGCGCGTATGCGCTGGACAACGCCCGGGCGTTCAGCAAAAAGCTGCCCTACTTCACCAAGGGCAACCTGTACTTCGGTGACCGGTACTTTGCCCGGTTCGTGCTGCAGAAAACGCCATACTTTTCCAGCTACACGCCGCAGCCGCGCTGTTCGCTCATGCTCTACAGCGAAAAGCCCTTCTGGTACGACCTCAACGCCGTCAGCAGCGTGCTGGGCGGGTACGAGCCCGCCTTCCGATTCCCGGTCTGCTACGACAGCCACATCTACGGCATCAAGCGGGACGGCACGGCGGCAGTGCTGCGCAACGAGGGCAGCCTGCCGGTGCCCTTCACGGCCACCTTGCGGTGCGACATGCCGGTGACACATCCCAAGGTGGTGGACCTTCAGACCGGGGCCTTCATCGGCTTTGACCTTACCCTGCAGCCGGATGAGACGCTGGAGATCTACCGCAGCACCTCCGACCGGCTGGCCTGCACCCTGACCCGGGCAGGCGTGACCGAGAATATCTTTGCAAAGCTGGACGAGGACAGCACCCTCACCGAGCTGCAGCCCGGCGATAACGTGCTGAGTATGCAGGCCGAGAACGGCTCCGGCTACCTGCAGGCATCCGTCAGCTTTTACCCGATGGAGGCGGGCATCCTGCCCGAACCGCTATGAGACTGGACGTTTTGGACGCAGACACCCTTGCCCGCGTGGGCTGGGTGGATGTGTGGGTGTCCCTCTACTGGGACAGCCCCTATTACTCCGAGGGCAGTTTTACCCTTGAGGTACGCCCCACCACCGAGAATTTACAGCTTTTGCAGGAAGGCCGCTGGCTGGTGCGCAGCGACGAGAACCCCCGCATCCCCATGCGCATCTGCTCCCGCGCCAACCAGAACACGGACGCGAATTTGGTCGTGAGCGGCTACCCGGCGACATGGGTTTTGACCAAACGGGGGCGGAAGCAGTAGAGGGGGGACCATCAAGAACCAGCCAGCAGAAGCCGCCATGCGCAGCCTTGTGAGCGCCGCAAAGCCGTGGCCCCGCCTTGAGCTGGGCACCGAGTACGGCTTTGACACGGTCTTTGCCAAGCAGACCTCCGGCGGCACGGTGTTCGACTACTGCCAGACCATCGGGCAGGCCTGTGATTTGGGGTTCCGCATCGTGCTGGACGGCAAGGGGGCTGAAAAGAAGCTGCTCTTCGAGTGCTTCCGGCCTGCCTTTGACCCGAACCGCCGCTACAGCCCCCAGTGGGGCAACCTGCTGAATTCCGGGTGGAGCTTTGCCGACACCGACTACGCCAACGTAGCCCTCGTGCAGGGCGCTGGCGAAGGTGACGAGCGGGCCACCGTCTGGGTGGGGGATGTGAACGCCACCGGCTCCGACCGGCGGGAAATGTACATCGACGCCCGGGACGTGCAGCCGGAGGACGGCGAGACCAGCACAAGCCAGAGCTATCTGGAAAAGCTGGCTGACCGGGGCGGCGAAAAGCTGCTGGCCCAGCTGCGTACCGGCAGTATCGAGTTTGACGTGGACGACGACACCCTGCAGGTGGGCGATGTGTTGAGCGCAAGCCTGCCTCAGCTGGGCTACACCGCCATGGTGCGAGTGGCCGACATCATCACTCAGAGCGAGGACAGCGGCACCACCCGCACCATTCGGCTGGGCACGCCCACATGGCACAAGACCTAAGGAGGACTTTATGGCCGATATCATCACTTACCCCGAAAACGGCATTACCTACGACGCCGACGACGCTTCGGGCTTCCTCTCCACCCGCCTGAGCGGCGTATACAGCGCCGAGGAGGATTTCTCCGTCACGGCACAGGGCGGTCTGAGCGTACAGGTGAGCGCTGGTCAGGCATGGGTGCGCCCGGCGCGGTTCAAGGGCCGCAGCATCATCATGGAGCAGCCCACCACCGTGGTGCTCACCGAAGCGGACCCTGTGCGCAGCCGCATCGACCGTATCGTGCTGCGGTACGACGCCGCCGCCAAAAAGACCCGCCTGCAGGTGCTGGACGGCACGCCGGACTCCGCTGCCCCTGCGGCCCCGGCCATCTCCCGCACCGAGCTGGTCTACGACCTCTGCCTTGCAGAGATCAGACGCCCTGCAGGCAGCACTTCTGTCACCGCCGCCGACATCACCGACACCCGCGCGGATGAGACCGTCTGCGGCGTCATGCGGGACGGCGTGACCGGCATCCCCACCGCCCAGCTGCAGAAACAGGTAAAGGCCATGCTGGACAGCCTGCAGGCCGAGGTGGACAGCAGGAGCTTTTACACCAAAGCAGAGGCCGATGCAGAGCACGCAAAGCTGCAGGAGCAGCTAAACAATATCGGCTCGCTAACGTCGAGGCAGGTATATTGTCAGAGCGCTGCAACAAGCATGACTATCCCGGACGAGGTTGACTATGTCGTTCTTACAAACTCTGCATGCACCACCATAGACGACACATGCGCTGTTGTGGCGCGCGGAGGCAGTGCGTATATTACATGTGATGACAGAACTGACAGGATTAAATTTGGGACAGATGGCACGCTGACCTTGACTATCACCAGCGGGTATTATTTGGCAACGTCAAACGTTCTCGGTTTCCGGTACGAGGTTTCTGCCGCATTCCCGTGCTTAATCGGTACAATTGTCGTTGATATCTCGCAGTGGGGTGATACTACATCGGGCCCCGTGCCTGACGGCACTGATTTTATTACTCTTTCGGCAAACACTGTAGCAGACGCACGGGAGATCCCTATCAATCGGGGGCAATCCTATATGTATAAGCATGGCCTGTCATTTGAGACCAACGGTACGATAGTAACCCGGAAATCCACCAAAAGCGAATCTTTTAAAGTCAACTGCTACAAGTACATGACTCCGAGCGAATGGAACGCGCACATGACCGAGTTGCAGTCCGCCCAGGCCGACGCCGACGCTTTGGCGGTGGACCAGGACTACCGCCTGACTCTTCTGGAGCTGGGCGTGACCGACACGGATGACACTGAGAATACCTGATAGGAGGAAAAGGCAATGAGCAAAGCAACGGAGCTGGTTCTGTATCGCACCTGCAAGCGCATGATCGAGCGCGGCAGTACCGATGGTCTGGCGGAGAAGATCGATATCTTCTACGCCGCCGGCAAACTGACCGATGAGCACTACGCCGAGCTGACCGAGATGCTGACCGAAAAGACCAGCGCCTGACCGGGCCGGAAAAGGACGCACCAAGGAGGTGTTGCTTTATGATCGAGTTCCCCATCACGCTGATATCCGGCGGCAGCGTATGCCTGCCTGGGCGGGCATACGCGCTGGCCCTCGGCTACACCAAGAACCGGGGCGTGTACCGCCTGCACGTCGATGCCACCGGCGAGTGGGAGGGGCTGGCTATCCGCTGCTTCTGGCACGTCCCGGACGGCAAAGCCCCGGCATCATCGCTGGTGGTGGACGGCTATGTGGCCGTGCCCGCCAGCGTGACCGCACAGCCCGGAAGCGGGTGCATAACCAGGGCCAAAAAATATACGCAACCAGTACGTTTACTAATTTATCGTGGTTTTACAATACGGTAAATGGACAGTTCTTATATCTGATAGCGGCTAACCTTGCCGACCAGCTCAACGCGTCTTGCAAAAAGCAGCTGGGCAAAGTCTATTACGCTCTCGCTACCCCCATCGAAAACCCGCTCACCTCTGACGAACTCGACGCCTACAAAGCCATCGTTGCTTACGGCCCTGACACGGTGGTGCAGGCGAGTGACGGTGTTGGCATCAAGTTGGACTACCAGCGGGACGTAAATCTCGTCGTCAAAAATCTTGAGGACGCAGTAGCGTCCATGACCTAAGGAGGTTATTTATGGCAATTAAATCCAAAGCTCGCCATGACCTGACCCTGCGCTCCATCAAGAGAGAAATCGCCGCAGGGCGTGATGTGGCATACTGGCTGGACAGGACGTATGTCCATTTGGACAGCGGCCTGCTGACGGAGGACGACATCGCAGAGGTGGAAGCTCTGGCGCAGGCGTACTACGACGCACTGGATGCTAAGGACAAGGCAGATCAGGAGCTGAAAGAGAACGTGAAAATCGGGGCCTGACCCCGTGAAAGGACGTGATACATATGGCAATCAAGCAGTACAGCCTGAAGAAGGACGGCGCAAAGCAGCTCTCTCCCGCGTTCCGCGTGCGGGAGTTCCGCTGCCGCGACGGCACCGACACCATCCTCATTGACGAGGGCCTTGTGGTGCTGCTGCAGTGCATCCGGGAGCACTTCGGTGCGCCGGTGGTCATTACCAGCGGCTACCGCACCGCCA
>OAVJ01001270.1_pt1 | contig 10829 bp, 9 predicted proteins | sample 1516901 | NCBI WGS metagenome assembly OAVJ01 (sample SAMEA2580073, study PRJEB22360) | human gut metagenome | biome: human gut; feature: human-associated habitat; material: faeces | place: Denmark | collected 2008/2010 | reverse complement strand
ATATCAAGTGTTTGAGAAGAAATACAAGACTTAAATGGAGATATAAAAAGATGATTAAAGTATTATTTGTTTGCCACGGCAATATCTGCCGCTCACCAATGGCAGAATTCATTTTTAAAGACATGGTTTCTAAACAAGGTCTTTCAGACCGATTTTATATCGCATCTGCTGCAACCAGCACTGAGGAGATATGGAATGGAATCGGGAATCCGGTATATCCTCCGGCGCGAGAGGAGCTTGCTAAGCATGGGATTGATTGTAAGGGTAAGCGCGCAGTTCAACTAACGAAGGCAGATTATGATAAATATGATTATATTCTCGGTATGGACCACTGGAATCTGAAGAATATGTTAAGAATATTGAAATCAGATCCAGAGGACAAGGTTAAACTTCTTCTGGATTACAGTGATGATCCGAGGGATATCGCAGATCCATGGTATACAGGTGGATTTGATGTCACATATTCGGATGTGGTGGAGGGCTGTGAGGCTTTTCTGGAATATCTGAAAGATAAAAAGAAACTGTAATAAATATTGTCGATGAAATTTACTTTACAAATAGCTGTGGCTATTTTATACTATGTCTACAGCGACTCTTAAGGGGGCTTTCGCTCCCTTATTTTCTTTTTTCCGAAAACGGAAAGTCAACATTCAAATCAGGGCATCCTGCCCGTATTATTTTCAAAGCAAGAAAGGAACTGAATATGCAGAAAGACTATGAAACATTCGTAGAGAAACTGGAGATTGGTATTTACGAGGCTACAGGGATTCCGAGGGAAAATATTTCTTTTGAGAAAGAAGGCGGGAGGTTTGCGCCTGTAGGAGACAGACTGCTGGTGAAGTTTGCAGAGCATGATGATGCCTGGGAGGTCTGTGGACTTTATACACAGGAACTTTTTAAATCTTATCAGAATGGCAGTCCGTTTGAGGAAATTATAAAAGAAATCACAGATGATCTGAATCGGATAAAAAAGGCGGATATTTATGAGAAAACAAGAGTGATCAGGGATTATGAGAAGACAAAACCCCGCCTGTTTATAAGATTGCTGAATGCAGATAAATATTCCGCGGATCTTCAGGATGCGGTGTATAAAACTCTTGGTGATATTGCACTTGTGCTTTATATGAAAGTTACGGAATATGAAGGATGTGTGACAAGTACAAAAATCCGGCAGGGAATGCTGGAACAGTGGGGGAAAGAATGTGATGAAGTGTTTAAGGAGGCGATTCTCAATACGTATTTCATGAGTCCGCCAAGAATTTACAGATGGGAACAGATGATTTTTAATCCGGAATATGAAGGTGAAAGTTTTATGAATCTGGGTGATAAGTGTGAATTGAAGAAAGATGCAATGGGAAATTGTCTCAGTACAACGAAGAAAACAAATGGTGCAGTTGCAGTGTTCCTGCCGGGAGTGGCAGAACAATTGGCATATATGCTGGATTCCGATTTCTATATGGTGTTTACCAGTGTACATGAGGTAATGATCCATAATGATAAATTTGTAGAACCTGAAGATTTGCAGTGTGTTTTGCGGGATACGATCAGGGAGGCTACACCGAAAGAGGACTATCTGACGTCGAGAATCTACCAGTACAATAGGGAAACACATAAATTTATCTGTGTAACTCCGCTGGAAAAAGATGAGAAATAAAAATATGAGAGTACTCCATAAAAAAGTACTCTCATATAAAGGATATTTAGAAACGTTATGAGTAATTTATACGGTTATCCGAGCAGTGCAGAGTCATTACTGAACTCTTCTCCGCTTGCTTTTTCAAACTGATCCAGAAGGTTTTTAACTGTCAGTTTTTTCTTTTCTTCTCCCTGGATATCCAGAATGATTTTTCCTTCCATCATCATGATCAGACGATTGCCATGTGCAATAGCGTCCTTCATGTTGTGGGTGATCATCAATGTTGTAAGGTGATCGCGGTTTACGATCATATCTGTAATTTCCAGAACTTTGGCAGCTGTTTTTGGATCAAGAGCTGCGGTATGTTCATCCAGAAGCAGAAGCTTTGGTTTCTGAAGCGTTGCCATCAGAAGAGTAAGAGCCTGTCTCTGACCACCCGAGAGAAGTCCTACTTTAGAAGTCAGTCTGTCTTCCAGACCAAGACCAAGAATTTTCAGGAGCTCTTTGTATTCTTCGCGCTCTGCTTTAGTGATTCCGGAGCGGAGAAGACGGGATTTTCCGCGGCGTTTTGCAAGTGCAAGGTTTTCTTCGATACCCATTGTTGCAGCGGTTCCTGTCATTGGATCCTGAAACACACGTCCAAGGTATGTAGCACGTTTATGTTCAGAAAGTTTTGTAACATCAATATTGTCGATAAGGATCTGTCCTTCATCAACCGGCCAGGTTCCTGCAACAGCATTTAGCATAGTAGATTTGCCGGCGCCGTTTCCTCCGATAACAGTTACAAAATCGCCTTCGTTCAGCTTCAGGTTCAGACCATTTAATGCACGTTTCTCATTAATGGTTCCGGGATTAAAGGTTTTATAGATATTTTTAAGTTCAAGCATTTTTATTTACCTCCCCTTTTGGCTGGTTTATTAAAGTATTTGCCTTTCCAGTATGGGAATGCAAGGAAGAGAGCAACTACGATTGCGGACAGCATCTTCAGCAGGTCAGTGTCGATACCCATCCAGATAACAATCTGAAGTACCAGATAATACAGAATGGAACCGAAGATAACTGCTAACAGGCGAAGGGCAAAGTTGCGGAAAATACGTCCAAAGATTGCCTCACCAATAATAACTGCTGCCAGACCGATAACGATGGAACCACGTCCCATGTTGACATCTGCAAATCCCTGATACTGTGCAAGGAGTGCACTGGAAAGTCCTACCAGACCGTTGGAAATCATAAGTCCGAGAACTTTATTCCTGTTTGTGTTGATACCCTGGGCGCGTGACATATTTGGGTTACATCCGGTTGCGCGAAGGGAACAGCCAAGCTCTGTTCCAAAGAACCAGTAGAGAATGGCAATCAGGAGAATACACATAACTGCTACAATAAAAATTGTGTTTTTGGAAAGAGATGCATTTTTTATATGTCGCAGGGAAACCAGAAGATTATATTTATCAACGTTGATTGCCTGATTTGCTTTTCCCATGATTTTCAGGTTTACGGAATACAGAGATAACTGTGTCAGGATTCCGGCAAGGATTGCGGGAATTCCCATAAAGGTGTGAAAAATTCCGGTTACAAGGCCTGCCAGCATTCCGGCGAGAGTAGCGGCCAACATAGAAATCCAGACATTATGACCGGAAAGCATCATCATAATACACACTGCACCACCGGTGCACATAGTGCCATCAACTGTAAGGTCTGCAATATCAAGAATACGGAAAGTGATATAAACACCGATTGCCATAATTCCCCAGATCAGACCCTGAGCTACTGCACCCGGAAGTGCAGTGATTAATGTTATAATTTGCATTTGTAATTTCCTCCTGTTGAGATGCGAAAAGCGAGAGAGGCGTCAAACCTTTCCCGCTGATCGCATATAAATTGAATTTTTTATAACTGTTTGATAGGCTGTTATTTAAAATCCTGTTGGTGTGAGTATTTTTCAACTGTCTGACCGGATTTATTTGGCAGTTTCTTCAGCAGCCTCGCCGATTGCAACATAATCGTCCGGAACTTCGATGCCCAGCTCTTCGCAGATATCTTTGTTATATTCTTTTGTGAAGTTTGGTGCATATTCGATCGGCATTGTGGAAATATCTTCACCGTCCTTTAAAATCTTAACAGCCATCTTACCGGTCGTAACACCAAGGTCATAATAGCTGATGGAAAGTGTCGCAACACCGCATCCGCTGCAGATACCTTCTTCGCCTGTGATTACCGGAACTTTTGCCGGAAGGCAGATGTTGTTGATGATCTCTGTGTTGGAAGCAACTGTATTATCTGTCGGTACATAAATTACATCACTTGCGTCAGTTGCTGTTGTAGCAACAGAAGAGAGATCATTAGAGTCAGAGAATGCATAATATTCACATGTATATCCGAGTTTTTCAAGTTCAGCTTTTACTGTATCTACCTGATACTGAGAGTTTGCTTCGGCAGAACAGTAGAGAAGACCTACATTTTTTGCATCCGGGAAAAGTTCATTGAGCATTGCTGCCTGCTGATCAAGGGGAGCAAGGTCTGCAGTTCCGGAAATATTTCCGCCCACAGTCCCGTCGAAATCATCCAGTCCAAGTGCAACACCGTATTCAGTAACAGAAGTACCAAGAATCGGAATATCGCTTGTTCCTGCTGCAGCTGCCTGAAGAGCAGGAGTTGCATTTGCAAGAATCAGGTCAACATTATTGGAAACGAAGCTGTTAATGATTGTAGAACAGGTGTTGGAATCTCCCTGTGCGTTTTGCTCGTCAAAGGTAACTGCGTCTTCTCCCAGTTCTTTGGTGACTTCATCCTTGAATCCCTGTGTCGCAGCGTCGAGAGCCTCGTGCTGCACAAGCTGACAGATACCGATTGTATATTTGTCTCCGTCAGCAGCACTTGCTGTTACTGCGCAGGTTCCCATAGCCATGGCTGCTGCAAGAGTGATTGCTAATGCTTTTCTTTTCATAATGATATATCCTCCTAATATAATGTTTAAATTAAGTCAGGTAAGAATTGCGTTTATTATTTGATAATATAAAACTTACCTGAATCCGAATGATTTTCTGCAGGGAAAGCAGTACTGGTAAATGATTCGGATAATGTCATCGGGCTATTCGACTATGACGTTTTAAAGTATAACGCTTTAGTGTGAAAAAGTCAAGCGACCTGCACAATTATATTTTTAATTCATATAGTATAAAGAGTATATGAAGAAAGCAGAGTGTCGTCATGGCATATTCGATCATGCTGGATGCCGGACATGGAGGTCAGGATCCGGGAGCCGTATATAAGGGAAGACAGGAAAAGAATGACAATCTTAAACTTGCTCTTGCGGTAGGTGAGATTTTAAAAAATAAAGGGATTGATATATCTTATACCCGTACCGGTGATGTATATCAGACACCTTTTGAGAAGGCACAGCTTGCAAATCAGGCAGGAGTAGATTACTTTATTTCATTTCACCGAAACAGCAGTCCAAAGGAAAATCAGTATAATGGAGCGGAAGTTCTGATTTATGATAAAAGCGGGATTAAATATCAGATGGCTGAGAATATTCTGGGAGCTCTGGGAGAAGTGGGATTCCGCGAAATCGGTGTAAAAGAGCGGCCGGGACTTGTGGTCCTCAGACGAACCAGGATGCCGGCTCTTTTAATAGAAACCGGATTTATCAATTCCGAAGAAGATAATAAACTGTTTGATAACAAGTTTAGCGATATAGCTCAGGGAATTGCAGATGCGATTCTTGGAAGCCTGGATGAGGAAACAGTGCAGAAACCGCTTTATTACAGAGTGCAGACTGGAGCGTTCAGAAAAAAAGAGAATGCGGACCGTATGTTATATCAGTTACTGGAAAAAGGTTATCCCTCTTTTATGTTACATGAAAACGGATTGTATAAAGTTCAGACAGGTGCCTATCAGCAGATTGGTAATGCAGTAAATATGGAGCAGAGACTGAGGGATGATGGTTACAGTACGGTTATTGTGACAAAATAGCCTTCTGGAAATATTGGAAGTCTGTGCATCGCGAAGCGTGTTGCTGTGAACAGTAACATAAGCAGTGGGGGATATAGTTTTAAGAATTAACTTGGTTGTACGTTAATAGAAAAAATATGGTACACTGTATCTATCTATAGAAATTCCATAGAAATCTTCGTAAATAATGCATATTGTTCCGGTTCATCAGAGCGTGAAATTTTGTTGAACTGTTACAAACGCATTATTTGAGAGGTGCTGTAGAAAAAACAGATAACGAGGAGTTAGTAATGATGAATGACGTATATGAAAAATTTTTAAAAAGTTCAGAAGAGTTTATTTTTGCAGAAAACAAGCCGGAAAAATCTGATATTATTTTTGTCCCTGGAAATGGTTATCCGCAGATGGCGGAAAAAGCAGCAGAATTGTTTAAGAAAGGGATGGCGGACTGGATTCTGCCCAGTGGAAAATACAGCGTAGTAAATGGAAAGTTTTCAGGCGTTCTTGAAAAAAGCAATGTATATAATAAGGAATATGGAACAGAATGGGAATTTCTCAGGGATGTTCTTATAAAAAACGGAGTTCCGGATCAGAAAATCCTGAAAGAAGACCAGGCAACCTTTACTTATGAGAACGCAATTTATTCCAGACAGGTGACAGATCATGCAGAACTGGAAATAGAAAGAGCGATTTTGTGCTGCAAATCTTACCATGCAAGAAGATGTCTGATGTATTATCAGCTCTTGTATCCGAAAACAGAATTTTATGTGGTGCCTGTGAATGCAGATGGAATTACCAGAGAAAACTGGAGAAAGAACGAAGAAGGAATTGATGCGGTTACAGGAGAACTCTCCAGAATCGTGAAACAATTTTCACTGATGCTGGAGAGATGACAGTTACGGCTGTTCTTCTGTTTCAGTTTTCTTCTCGGGAAGCCAGATGTGGACAAGTTCGATTCTGTTTTTGTCCAGACGGTCAACAACCAGGCGGATGCCACTTTCAAGTGTGACAGACTGACCCTCTTTGGGAAGGCAGTCAAGCTGTTCAATAATATATCCGCCAATAGAATCATAATCTTCAGATTCCAGATTAATATGGAGGGCTTCGTTGATATCATCCAGTTTGGCAGAACCCTGAACAACATATTCTCTTTCAGGCTGGATTTCTTTAATATCTTCGACTTCATCCTCATCGTATTCGTCGCGAATCTCACCTACGATCTCTTCCAACAGGTCTTCCAATGTGACCAGACCGGCTGTGGCACCGTATTCGTCCAGAACGATTGCCAGATTGACGGATGCTTTACGCATTTCGATCATCAGGTCTGCTGTAGCTTTGTATTCATAGGTAAAATAAGGCTCACGCAGGATGTTGCGGATTGAAAAAGGTTTGTCCTTTGGATAAACAAGAAGATCTTTCATATTGATAATACCGATTACGTTATCAGTGTTGTCCTCATAAACCGGAAAACGGGTATGCATATCTTCACTGAAGACCGCCATAAGTTCATCATAGGAAAAATTGATATCTATAAAGGTCATGTCGATTCTGGGAATCATGACATCTTTTGCAGTTGAATCGCCAAAATCAAACACATTGTAGATCATCTGTTTTTCTTCGTTTTCAATGACGCCGTCTTTTTCACCTACATTGACGAGAGTACGCAGTTCATGTTCAGTCATGGCATTTGCCTTTTCGTCCGGGTTAACATGCAGAATGACCAGTACACCTTCTGTTATTTTATTTACAATGAAAACAACGGGAGTAAGGAGAATCATAAGTCCGTATATTATTCTTGAATAGGCCAGGGACAATTTTTCAGCATGGATTGTTGCCAGGTTTTTGGGGGTTATCTCACCGAAAATGAGAATCAGCAGAGTCAGGATGCCGGTTGTGATTCCTACATATGCGTTTCCCAGAATCTTTATGGTGAGTGTAGTCATGAGAGAAGAAACAGACATATTTACAATGTTGTTTCCGATTAATACGGTACTGAGCATCTTTGGGGAATTGGAAATTATTTTTTCCAGAATAACAGCACGTTTGTTGCCCTGCTCGGCAAGAGACTGTATCCGAATCTTATTTACGGTTGTCATAGCGGTTTCCGCAGAAGAAAAAAATGAAGAAAGTGCGATCAGTATCAGAATCGCCACCGCCTGAAAGGCAATACTTGAATCCAAGATTTATTCACTCCTTTTGATTATTTTTATTGATTGAATCATATCATAAAACATTTAAGCAAAATATACATGATTTCATATAAAAAATCAAGAAAAAGCTTTTGGTTCAAAGATAGTATAAAAAAATTTAAAAGAGGACTGTCGAAAAAGTAAGATTTGTGTTATAATTCACTCGATTAAAATGAAAAAAAACATTACAGAATATTTACAAAATGATAAAAGTTTGATAATATACAGATATGTAATATTATTGTATTACGTAAAAAGAGAACTGATATTTGGCTGAAAGTAAAAAATGATTATCAGGAAACATAAGAATCGAATATAAATATAGAGGTGCGATATGTCCAATAATATAAGAATAAGAAAAAAGAAATTAAAAGGAACGGGTATTTTTGCGGCAGCGGCTTTAACAGCGGCTTTGATTGCAGGAAATAATATACCGGGTGTAACAAGACAGGTCAGTGCGGCTGAGTCACAGGAGAATACTGTGTCTTCTCTGATTCCGGACAACATCACGCTTGATAAGCCAGTAGAACTTGCGGATGTAGAACTTCCGGCAACGGAATATGGAACTTTTGAATGGGCAGATGGAAGTTTCGTTCCTGCACAGCGTGTACAGAGCTGTGAGGTACTTCTTATACCGGCAGAAGGGCAGGATTTAAGCCATGTGGATGGATGGGATCCGGAGAGCGGCGCGGTTGTCGGTTACATCAATGTAATAGTGAACAGTATTACGGATGGTGATAATGTTGATAAGACAGAAGGCTCAGGTAAAACAGATCCAACAGAAAATGCAGATCCAACAGAAACGCCTGAAACTTCGTCAGAAAAACCTGCCGCAGATGAAAACGCTGATACAGACAATAAAGAAGATAAGGAAAGTAAATCAGATCAGGATAATAAAACTGATACAGACAATGAAGAGAGTAAGATTGAAGAAGATAAAACAGATAATAAAAACAACAAAGATAATAACAGCAATGCAGATAAGACGGATAAAGATACAGAAACTACCGGTAAGCTGGAACCTGCAGATGATATGACACAGGATAAAGAAGATACGAAGAAAGATGATGAAGATGGCGCAGGTGATAATATCTTTGATAATCCTGTTCTGCCGGACGATAAGGATGACCGTCCTACAGATGCAGAGGATTCTCTTTCTGATGAAGAAAAAGAAGAGAGGGCCACACTTAATCATACCTGCGACGGTATTACAGTAAGCGGAGTTAATCTTCCATGGTATGTACAGTTCAGAGTTTCAAGCGGTGACAGCTATCAGTTTACCAATGAATCAGATGCAATGATTTTCCAGTCTTATGAATTTGAACTCTGGGATCTTAAGAATAATACAGAATATGAGATCCCTAATGGAGATTATATCAGTGTCACTGTGCCGGTAAAATCCGGATATCAGTATACTATCGAACATCTCCTGGATAACGGGGCAACTGAGACGATTATTCCGAGTGTAGAGAATGGTATTATGGTATTCAGCACACATTCTTTCAGTCCATTTGGAATTGCAGGAAGCAGACAATTAGTAGGACCTGATGCGGGGAATGATACGGACGACACAGATGCGGTAACTCCTGCACCGGCTTCCTCCGACAGTCAGAGCTCTGATTCCGGAAAGAATAATACAGTATCTGTGAATGACAGTTCTGACAGCAATAATGGTTCTTCTTCTGATCAGAATGATAATTCAACGGAAAATAAAGCTGTGAAAAATAACAATACAGTAAATACCGGAGATACAACATCAATTATGCCGTTTGTGATACTGTTTGTGGCAGCTGCAGTGATCGCCGGTGTGGCTGTATTTATAAAAAAGAGAAAGAAATAAAAGAATAACACTGATTCCTCCCCCATATAGTTTAACAGGAGGGGAAGCAATGAAAGTCAGAGCAATTTTGAAATCACTATTATTTGCATATGCATTAACAGGAGTGGCATTACTGCTTTTGGCCCTGGTACTGTTTGCTTTTGATCTGGGAGAAACAGCTGTAGATGCGGGGATTATTATAATTTATGTACTTGCATGTTTCATGGGAGGCTTTATGGCCGGCAAAATTGTGCGTAAAGACAAATATCTGTGGGGTGTTATCACAGGCCTGGCTTACTATGTATTACTGTTGACTGTCTCTGTTATGGCAAAAGGCGGCTGGGATATGAGTGCAGCTCATGCAGTTACAACATTTTTTATGTGCACAGGCGGTGGAACACTGGGTGGAATGCTGTCGTAAAAAAAAGCTTTTAAAATGAAAAGATATATGATATACTATGCCAAGAATATAATTACATAAGGAGGATAGAGTTATGGAACATATCAAAACCCTGAATACAAAGAATTTACAGAACACTGTAAAAAAAGGTGGATGTGGCGAGTGCCAGACTTCCGCATGTAAAACTTCCTGTACAGTAGGAAACCAGAGCTGCGAGCAGAAATAAGATCAGCTATGGAGAAATGAGATAAGCAGCGGAACTTTTATTCCGCTGCTTATCTTACGCTTAGAAAGGATTTTAGTAAAATGAGTCTGATTCACCGTTATAAAAGCAATGGCTTTAATATTGTACTGGATATCAACAGTGGATGCATCCATCTGGTAGATGAGGTTACATATGAGGTTCTTCCATATCTGGAAGAGGGCCTTGGCACAGAAGCTATTGCAGAGAAACTGGAAAACAAATATAACAGAGAAGATATTGAGACATCTGTAAGAGAATGTAATAAGCTGAAAGAAGATGGAATGCTTTTTACAAAAGATGTTTATGAGAATGTAATTGAAGAATTTTCAAATAACCGGCAGACCGTTGTAAAAGCATTGTGCCTGCACATTGCTCATGACTGCAATCTGGCCTGCCGTTATTGTTTTGCCGAAGAAGGCGAATATCATGGCAGAAGAGCTCTTATGTCCTATGAAGTCGGCAAAAAAGCTCTTGATTTCCTGATCGCGAACTCCGGTTCCAGGAAAAACCTGGAAGTAGATTTCTTTGGCGGCGAGCCGCTGATGAACTTTGATATGGTAAAAAATCTGGGAAAAAATGGATACTTGTCC
>OAVJ01001262.1_pt1 | contig 10879 bp, 9 predicted proteins | sample 1516901 | NCBI WGS metagenome assembly OAVJ01 (sample SAMEA2580073, study PRJEB22360) | human gut metagenome | biome: human gut; feature: human-associated habitat; material: faeces | place: Denmark | collected 2008/2010 | reverse complement strand
AGCACAGCCTACGCCCAAAGGGGTGACGGTCAGCAGCCCGCCCTCCAGCCGCGGGTCCTTCAGCCGGCCGATGATGGCAATGACCTCGCGCTTCATATCCTGCGCAAGACGGCCCATATTTTTCTGAGACATAGTTTTCTCCAAATTCTGTCGGCAGCTTCCCAAAGCCCTTCCCCGCCCGGGGAAAGGCGGCATCTGTCTGCCAGAACGACGGATGAGGGCGCACGCTCCACACCTGCGAAAGATACGCCCTCATCAGTCTCACTTCGTTCGACAGCTTCCCCCGGACGGGGGAAGCCTTTTCTGCCGGGAAGCTGTTATATATTCGGTTTTTGCTTAGTCGCGGTACTCTTCCATCTTGAAGGCTTCGTACACGTCGCCTTCCTTGACGTCCGCAAACTTCTCCAGGGTAACGCCGCACTCGTAGCCCTCGGCCACTTCCTTGGCGTCATCCTTGAAGCGCTTCAGGGATGCGATCTCGTCCTCGGCAATGACGATGCCGTCACGCACCACGCGCACCTTGCTGTCGCGGGTGATCTTGCCGCTGGTCACACGGCAGCCTGCAACGGTGCCCACGTTGGAGATCTTGTACACCTGACGTACCTGCAGCTCGCCCAGAGACACCTCGCGGAACTTGGGAGCCAGCATGCCCTTCATAGCGTCGGTGACATCGTTGATAGCATCATAGATGACGCGGTACATACGCATTTCCACCTTGGTGGCAGCAGCTTCTTCCTTGGCCACGTTGTCGGGGCGGACGTTGAAGCCAATGATGATGGCGTTGGAGGCATCGGCCAGATCCACGTCGGACTTGCTGATGGCACCGACACCGGCATGGATGACACGCACGCGCACCTCTTCGTTGGAGATCTTCTCCAGACTCTGCTTCACAGCCTCGGCAGAGCCCTGCACATCGGCCTTGACCACGATGGCCAGTTCCTTCATGTCGTTCTGAGCCATCTGGCTGAACAGGTTATCCAGCGTGACCTTCTGGAAGGAGGAGAACTGCTTCTCCTTGGCGGCAGCAACGCGCTGTTCGGCCAGCTCACGGGCCAGACGCTCGTCCTCAACAGCCTCGAACAGGTCGCCTGCTTCCGGCACTGCGGTCAGGCCGGTGATCTCCACAGGGGTAGAGGGGCCGGCATCGCTCAGCAGCTGGCCCTTGTCGCTGCGCATGGTACGCACGCGGCCCACAGCGGTACCGGCAATGATGACGTCGCCGGAGTGCAGGGTGCCGTTCTGCACCAGAATGGTGGCAATGGGGCCCTGGCCCTTGTCCAGACGGGCCTCGACGACCGCACCCTTGGCGCGGCGGTTGGGGTTTGCCTTCAGCTCCATGACCTCAGCTTCCAGAGCGATGCGCTCCAGCAGGTCGTTGATGCCCATGCCGGTCAGGGCAGACACCGGGATGCAGGCCACATCGCCGCCCCAGTCCTCGGTGATGATGCCGTACTTGGTCAGGCCTTCCATCACGCGCTCGGGGTTTGCGGTGGGCTTATCCATCTTGTTCATTGCCACGATAATCTTGACATTTGCAGCCTTGGCGTGGTTGATGGACTCGATGGTCTGGGGCATGATGCCGTCGTCGGCAGCAACCACCAGAACTGCAATATCGGTCATGTTGGCACCGCGGGCACGCATGGAGGTGAAAGCCTCGTGACCCGGGGTATCCAGGAAAGTGATGAGGCTGTCGTTGACCTTGACCTGATATGCACCGATGGCCTGCGTGATACCGCCGGCCTCGCCTGCGGTAACGTTGGTCTTGCGGATGGCATCCAGAATACTGGTCTTGCCGTGGTCAACGTGACCCATGACACAGACCACCGGAGGACGCTCTACCAGATCCTCCTGTGCATCCTCTTCCTGCGTGAACAGGCGCTCCTCGATGGTAACGTGCACCTCGTGCTCGACCTTTGCGTGGAACTCCTCTGCCAGCAGAGCTGCGGTGTCGAAATCGATCACATCGTTGATGGCGTGCATCTCACCCATCTGCATGAACTTGGCAATGACCTTACCGGCCTGCTGCTTCAGGCGGGTAGCCAGCTCGCCCACAGTGATCTCGTCGGGGATCAGCACTTTCAGCTGGGCGTTGCGGGCCTTCTCCAGCTGGATGCGCTGCAGACGCTCGAACTCAGTCTCGCGCTTGCCCTTCTGGAACTGCTGGCGCTGGCGCTGACCGCGCTGGGTGAATTTCTGTTTGTTGCCCTGCGGAGTGGGCTTGCGGCGGTTCTCGGTGTTCTTGGTAGAGGCCAGATCATCGTAGCGGGCGTCGAAGCGATCCACGTTCATATCCACAGTGCGGGTATCCACGGTGACCTGATTGTCCTCGCGGCGGACAGAAACAGCCTGTGCGGGGGCAGCAGTAGCCTTTGCGCCGGTCTCGCGTGCCAGCTCGCTGAAGGAAACGGTCTTTTCCTCGCGCTTCTTATGCTGCTCGGGCTTCTTGTCGCCGTGCTTGCCGTTATTGTTATTATTGTTTGCCTTGGGCTGCTCGGCCTTTGCGGCGGGCTGCTGGGGCTTTTTGTCAGCCTTGGGAGCCTCGGGCTTCTTCTCAGCCTTCTTTTCGACCTTCTGCTCAGCCTTCTTCTCGGCCTTGGGCTCCTCCTTGGGAGCCTTGGCGCTGTTCAAAAACTCGTCCAAATTTGCCACGCTGTTATCCTTGCTGAACTTCTCCAGCAGGTAGTTCAGCTCGTTTTCCTCCAGATTGGAGCTGTTCTTCTTGCCGGTGCTGCCCATAGCAGCCAGCTCGTCCAGCACCTTCTTTGCAGAAAGGTTCAGATCCTTTGCAAAGTCACTCACTTTATATTTTACGATCATTCGCTCATATCCTCCTCATTTTTGATTGCTCCGCAGTCCGACAGGCGGTCGAAGCAGAGCTTTGCGAGGTTGCGGTCGGTCACCGCGTAAACAGCCACGGGCTTGTGGCTGATATCGGCCAGCTTATCCTGCGTCAGCGGCATGGTGAACACGTCCACCAAGTCGCCCACGGCGTAGTTCAAACGCTGCAGGGTCTTGGGGCTGATGTCCGATGCGGTCATCACCAGCCATGCCTTGCTTTTTACGCAGGCCTCCTCCACGGCGTCAAAGCCCATGGTCAGCGCACCGGCCTTGCGGCACAGGCTCACGGCCTGATACAGCGCCTCCTCCGGGGGCAGCTTGGGTTTTGCGGGGGCGTTATTCTTTTTTGCCATCGGCTGCTGCCTCCTTTGCGGCTGCGGCCAGCTGTACAGCCAGCGCATCGTATACCTCGGCGGGAACCGGCTGCTCAAAGCAGCGTTCCAGCGCCTTTTTCTTCTTTGCCTTGGTCAGGCAGTCCGGGTCAGGGCAGAGATATGCGCCGCGCCCCGGCTTTTTGCCTACCAGATCAATGCTGATCTCCCCGCTGGGTGCGCGCACCACGCGCACCAGCTCCTTTTTGGGGCGGTGGGCCATGCAGCCGATGCACTGGCGGGCAGGGATCTTTTTTTGTGCCATCCGGTTTCCCTCCTTCGGCAGATGGTGCCGGGCTTATTCAGCGTCTGCTGCGTCCTTCTTGGGCTCTTCGTCCTCGCCGTAGTAGCCGCTCTCGGGACGGATATCAATGTTGTAGCCGGTCAGGCGGGCGCACAGGCGGGCGTTCTGACCCTTGTTGCCGATGGCCAGACTCAGCTGCTGGTCGGGCACGGTGACGCGGCAGGAGCGGGTCTCGCCGGGCAGCAGCTCCACCTTGACCACCTTGGCGGGGCTCAGGGCTGCGGAGATGAACTCAGAGATATCCTCGCTCCACTTGACGATATCGATCTTCTCACCGCCCAGCTTTTCCACAACAGCAGCCACACGGGCACCGTGCTCGCCGATGCAGGCAGAAACAGGGTTGACGTTGGGGTCCTTGGACCAGACAGCCATCTTGGTGCGGGCACCGGCTTCGCGGCTGATGGCCTTTACCTCCACAGTGCCGTCAAAGATCTCGGGCACTTCCAGCTCAAACAGGCGCTTGACAAGGCCGGGATGGGTGCGGCTGATCATCACGCGGGGACCGCGCTCGGTGCTGACCACATCCACGATGTAGACCTGCAGGGTCTCGCCCTCGGTGTACACCTCGCCGGGCACCTGCTCGTTGCGGGGCAGAACAGCCTCGCCGCCCTTGCCCAGATCCAGCGCAACGATGCCCTTCTCGGTATCCACGCGGGTAACGGTAGCCTGCACGATATCATGTGCGCGGGACTGGATCTCGCTGAGCTGCTGGTTGCGCTCGGCTTCGCGGATGCCCTGACGGATGACGTGCTTTGCGGTCTGGGCGGCAATGCGGCCAAAATCGCGGGTCTTGAGCGGGGTGATGATGCGGTCGCCGACCTCATAGCTGCTGCGGATCTTGCGTGCTTCGGTCACACCGATCTCGGCGTGCTCGTCGTACCAGTCCTCGTCTGCCACGATGTCCTGGATCAGTGCCACGTCAAAGCGGCCGGTGTCGGGGTCGATGTCCACCCGGATGTGGTCCTCCTCGACCTCATAGTTCTTCTTGACGGCAATGATGATAGCCGCCTTGATCTTTTCGATCAGGTACTCTGCGGTGATGCCGCGCTCATGCTCCAGCATGGAGAGCGCTTCAAAAAAGTCCTTATTCTCTGCTGTCATTTTTCGGGTTCCTCCTATATATTTTGTTCTCTTTTCTCTCTCAGAGACGGTTATTTTCAGTTGAACAGATCCTCGTCGTCGCACAGCTGCACGCCGGAGACTGCATTTACCTCAAAGGTCACAGGGCCGTTTGCGGTCTCCAGCGTCACGGTGCTGCCCTCGCGGCCGGTCAGGATGCCGGACAGTTCCCGCACGCCGTCGGCGTTGGGGCGGATGAGCTTTGCCCGCACCTTCTGGCCCTTCAGCACCTCGTAGTGCTCCGGGCGGGTCAGCTTGCGGCCAAGGCCGGGGCTGCCCACTTCCAGATAATAGCTCTGGTCGATGGGGTCCGCTTCGTCCAGAATGGGATCCAGTGCGTGGGACACCTCAGCACAGGTGTCGGTATCCATGGTGCCGTCCCGGTCGATGAGGATGCGAAGATACCAGTCCGGCCCTTCCTTCTCAAAAACCACATCCCACAGGCGCAGACCCATGCCTTCCACCGTGGGACGGACAAGCGCTTCCACTCTCTGCGCGGTGTTGCCGCCAGACTGCTTCGCCATAAAAAACCTCCAAACAAACAAGAAACGCGGACCTTGCGGCCCACGTTTCAGGTTAAACTATATCGTACTACTAGAATATAGCATACTCTTGCGATTTATGCAAGCATTTTCGCAATTTTTTTGCAGTTGCGCGCCCTTTGGGGCTTTTTACAGCACCCAGACACCGTTCTCGAACAGCTGTACAGTGCGGCCATCGCGGCATTTGCCGGTGATGCGGCTGTCCTCTGCACCCACCATCACATCCTCGTGCAGGGAGGAGTGGTTCATGCCGCGGGCTGCCAGCTCTTCCTTGGAAAGGCCGGTGCCGCCCACGGTGGTGCCGGGGTAGCTGTCGCCAAAGGCGATGTGGCAGGCGGCGTTCTCGTCAAACAGGGTGTTGTAGAACAGCTTGCCGCTGCGGTTGATGGGGCTGGAGGCAGGCACCAGTGCCACCTCGCCGATGTGGCGCGCGCCCTCGTCGGTGTCCAGCAGCTGACCCAGCAGATCTGCGCCCTCGTCGGCGCCGTGCTCCACTACCTTGCCGTCCTTGAAGGTGACATGGAAGTTTTTGATCAGCTGTCCATTAAAGACGTAGGGCTTTGTGCCGTAAACGATGCCGTCCACCTTATCCTTATGGGGTGCGGTGAACACCTCCTCGGTGGGGATGTTGGGCAGGAAGGGCACGCCCTTCTCGTTTTTGCTGCCGGCGCTCTCCCACACAGCCTGCTCCGCCAGACCCACGGTCAGGTCGGTGCCGTTGGCGCTTTCAAAATGCACGCTTTCCAGATCAAGGGCGTTCATCTTTGCGCCCAGCTCGTTCAGGCGGTCCAGATGCTTCTGCCACTCCCCTACCGGGTCGCCGCCGGTCACACGGCAGGTGTCAAAAATGAGCTTCCACTGTGCTTCAATGGCGGCGGCAGTGTCCAGCTCCGGGAACATCTTCTTTGCCCACGGCTCTGCGGGCAGAGCAGCGATGGACCACTGCACCCGGTCGTTCATGGTGTACTCCCGCCACGGCTGCATAAAGCTGCGGTTCGCGCTGTTCACACGGCTGATCTTAGCGCCGTCCAGCCCGGCAAACAGTTCCGGGTCGTCCGCAATAAGATGCAGCACGCACACGCCGCCCTCGCTCTCGGCGTAGTCCAGATAGCGGCGCAGCTGCCAGCCCTTGTGGTCGGTCAGTGCGTCCTCGCTGCCCAGCTCCATGCGGATGCGGGTAACGGCGTCATCCTGCCAGTTCACCTGCACGTCCCGCGCACCGGCTTCGTAGGCGCTGCGCACGCACAGCCGTGCCAGCGGGGCACCCTCCAGCGGGCAGTTGATGATCAAAGTCTGCCCCGGCTGCGGGTTCACACCCACCCGGACGATAAAATCCGCATACTTTTGCAGTAATTCGTTAAAGTTTTCCACGTCAGAACCTCCTGTGGTGCATAGCCACCGTTGTTTTTTCTCAGTATACCACGTTCCGGCGTTTCTGTCCACTATGGGCAGAGCTGCCGCTCACCCTTCCGATTCAAAAAAGGCGCGGGTCATCTGTACCACCGTGCCGGAAAGCAGCAGCAATGCAATGAGGTTGGGAATGCTCATCAGGCCGTTGAAGGTGTCGGCGATGCTCCACAGCAGACCAAGGTCCATGGTAGCGCCCAGAATGGCTACCAGAGCATACACCACAAAGAAGGGGCGCGCCACCTTGTTGCTCTTGCACAGGAACACCAGAAAGCGGGAGCCGTACAGACCCCAGCCGATGATGGTGGAAAAGGCAAAGCAGCACAGCGCCACAGCGGTAAAAATGGAAGCCCAGCCGCCATAGGTGGTGGTAAAGCCGGAGATGGTCAGCTCTGCACCGGCCGCTGCGCCGTAGCTGACCGAGGTGCCGCTGCACAGGATAACCAGCGCGGTCAGGGTGCAGATGACGATGGTATCGGCAAACACCTCAAAAATGCCGAACATACCCTGCTTGACCGGCTTTTTGGTGTCGGCGCAGGCATGGGCGATAGAACCGGTGCCAAGACCGGCCTCGTTGGAAAAGATGCCGCGGGAAACACCCTTTTGCATACTGACGAACAGGCTGCCGATGGTGCCGCCGGTAAAGGCAGCGGGGGTGAATGCGCCCGCCACGATGGATTCCAGCACGTAGGGCAGGCGGGAGAAGTTGAGCACCACCACGCCCACCGACAGCACAATGTAGAACAGTGCCATAAAGGGCACCAGCTTCTCGCTTACGCTGCCAATGCGCTTGATGCCGCCCAGCAGCACCAGCGCCACCAGCACCGCCACAAGGATGCCCACAATGAGGTTGAGGGTGGGCAGAAAGCTGCCGCCCACCAGCCCGTATTCCAGCGGGGCGGTACCCCCCGCCGCCACGATGGTATTCACCTGCGTTGCGTTGCCGGTGCCGAACACGGTCAGCACGCCGAACAGCGCGTACAGCACGGCCAGAAACTGCCAGCGGCGGCCAAGGCCGTTTTTAATATAGTACATCGGGCCGCCCACCCACTCGCCGGTATCGCTGCGCTCCCGGAAATGCACGGCCAGCGTCACCTCGGCAAACTTGGTGCACATCCCCAGCAGCGCAGAGCACCACATCCAGAACACGGCACCCGGACCACCGATGGCGATAGCGCCCGCCACACCGGCAATGTTGCCGGTGCCCACCGTGCCCGCCAGCGCAGTGCACACCGCCTGAAAAGGGGTCATGGCACCGTCCGAAGCATCCCGCTTGCGGAACATCCGGCCCACGGTGGTGCGGATGGCGTAGGGGAATTTGCGGATCTGCAAAAAGCCCGTGCGGACACTGAGCAGCAGCCCCACGCCAATGATGCACACCATGGCGGGGATGCCCCAGATAAAGCTGTTCACCGCCTGATTGACGGCGGCAATGGTCTCGATCATATACTTCCACATCCTCTGTAATATCTTGCGCACTGACAGTTTTTGTCAAAACACGAAGAATATTTTACCGTACTTTTCCCGTAGTGTCAATGAAAAATAGGGACGTTATGATACGCCCCTACCAGAAATTCTTATTTTTTATGTGTGACCGCCCGGCGGTAGACGATGCCGGAGACCGCCGCTGCCAGCACCTCGGTAAGCCAGAAGGCGTGCCATACGCCGTCTGCGCCCAGCCAGTTACACAGCAGTGCAGCCAGCGGCATGATGAAAATAACATACCGGCACAGCGCGATGACCAGCGATTCTGCGCCCTTGCCCAGTCCCTCCAGTGCACCGGAAGCGGTGGTGGAGACTGCCGAGATTACAAAGCCGATGCTGATGATGCGCAAGGCAGTCTGCCCGGCGGCGATGGTTTCGGGGTTCTGGGTGAACAGCTCCATCAGCTGCCCGGAAGCAAACTGACAGATCACCGTGCCTGCCGCCATGATGGCTGCGCTCATGAGCAGGGTCAGCTGGAACAGTTTTTTCACCCGGGCGTGCTCCCGCGCGCCGTAATTGTAGCCGATGAGGGGGCGCATTCCCTGCACGAAGCCGTTGGCGGGCAGGTACAAAAAGGTCTGCAATTTATAGTAGATGCCCAGCACCACCACATAGCTCTGGGAGAAAGCTGCCAGCAGCCCGTTGAGGAAGGTGACCAGCAGCGAGGGCAGCGCCAGATTGAGGATGGCCGGAATGCCGATGGCGTACAGTCTGCCGTCCAGCGCTGCGTCCGGGCGCAGGCAGCGGCGGCGCAGCCGCACCGGCAGCTCGGTGCGCAGATAGACCACAAGGTAAACTACCACGCTGAGCGCCTGACCGATGCCGGTGGCCAGTGCCGCGCCCGCAATGCCCATGGCAGGCACCGGCCCAAGGCCGAAAATGAGCACAGGGTCCAGTAAAATATTGCACACGCAGCCGGTGATCAAGGCGACCATGGACACCTTCATGCGGCCCACTGCCTGAAAGATCTTTTCAAAGGCCAGCGAGACCATGTTCACGACCAAAAACAGGAACACGATGGTGGAGTAGGTGATACCGGCGGCGATCAGCGCCTCGTCCTGCGTAAAGCGGCGCAGAAAGCCGGGCATGATGGCGATGCTGACCACCATCATCACCACGCCGTGCACAAGGCTGAGCACAAAGCCGTGGGTGGCGGCCGTCTCGGCCTTTTCGCGGTCGCCCGCGCCCAGATACAGCGCGATCATGGCGTTGATGCCGATGCCAAAGCCGATGGCAATGGCGTTGGAAAAGTTCTGGATGGGGAACACCAGACTTAACGCGGTCATGGCGTCCTCGCTGATGCGTGCCACAAACAGGCTGTCCACAATGTTGTACAGGCTGTTTACCAGCATGGAGAGCACATTGGGCAGCGCCATCGAGAGCAGCAGCGGCAGCACCGGCTTCTCCTTCATAAAAGTTTCGTTCATAAAAAATTTCACCTGCTATCTGTAAAAAGCAAAAATGTGGCGGGCACAGCATCGGCTTGCAGCCGGTTTCCGGCGCAAAAAAAGCCACACAATGACCCTTTAAAGGTCATTGTGTGGCGAAAAGTAGCAATTCTGCTGTAAAAATCCACACGGTTTTTATGATCGCGGCAGCTGTCCGCGATATGCAGCCTGCGCATTTGCGGGCTGCAACCTTAGCAGAATACCACATCCCCGGCGGTATGTCAAGGGGTTTTGGTGTAAAAGTATGACTTTTGTAATCACTTGACCATTTTTACAGCAGGCGCTACAATAAGGCAAACCGGCTCTGAGGGAGGGCATTGTATATGAAATGGATGATCGCATCAGACCTGCACGGCTCCTATTATTATGCGCAGCAGCTGCAGCAGGCCTTTGAACGGGAGCAGGCCGACCGCCTGCTGTTTCTGGGAGACCTGCTCTACCACGGCCCCCGCAACGACCTGCCCCGGGATTACGCCCCCAAAAAGGTGATTCCGCTGCTGAACAGCCTTGCGCCCAAGCTGCTGTGTGTGCGCGGCAACTGCGACGCCGATGTAGACCAGATGGTGCTCAATTTCCCGGTGCTGGCGGATTACGCCGTGCTGCCGGTGGGGCAGCGGCTGGTCTACGTCACCCACGGCCATGTGTTCAACCTGAACCATCTGCCGCCCCTTGCCCCGGGGGATATTTTGCTCCACGGTCACACCCATGTGCCCGCATGGACAAACTTCGGGCAGGGGAACCTTTACTTAAACCCCGGCTCCGTGAGCATTCCCAAGGAAAACACCGCCCACAGCTACATGACCTTGGAGGGAAGCACCGCCTGTTGGAAGACCATGGAGGGCGCGTGCTACCACCAGCTGCAGTTGTGATAATGTTGTGATATTCCAGTTTTTCCCGGCAAAAGCTGGAAAAAGCCCTTGACGAACTGCCCGAAATGCTGTAAACTAAGTACAACCTTTAAAAATAGAGGGAGCTGTAAGCTTTGTACTGAACGCAGGCGGTGCAAAGTATCGCAGTAAACCCCATAAGGCATCATAAAAAGACACCGGAGGCTTTGCATCGGCTTCCGGTGTTTTTTTATGCGCCGCCGGGCTATCTTTTGCCGCGCGGTCATGCTACAATAGAAAGAAAACGCGAATTCGGGCAGTATTTTTGTTTTTTAACGGACCCATCGCCCCTGCCTGTGCCGATGTAAAGCTTTTGCAGCAGATGGTGGAAGCCGGCATGACCGGCATCCGCATGAATCTTTCTCACGGGCCGCTGGCAGCGCACGCGGACTGGCTGGCGCTGCTGCGCAAGGCCGGGGTCAAAAAGCTGCTCATCGACCTGCAGGGGCCGGAACTGCGCATTGGACGTCTGCCGCAG
>OAVJ01001257.1_pt1 | contig 10899 bp, 10 predicted proteins | sample 1516901 | NCBI WGS metagenome assembly OAVJ01 (sample SAMEA2580073, study PRJEB22360) | human gut metagenome | biome: human gut; feature: human-associated habitat; material: faeces | place: Denmark | collected 2008/2010 | reverse complement strand
TGAAGATGGTGCGGCAGGAAGACGCCGTTTTGGTGCTTTTCAGGATGAGGGAAGTAGTGCTGCGCTCCAGCTTGTCCGGGAATACCTTGATGATGCAGCCATCGTCTACCTGATTCAGGGCTTCTTTTCGCACCCGCTGCATGGACTTGTTGATACGGAACGTTCCGATGCCATCTGCGGCATCAAAATCGAGATCTTCCGGGATCAGACCTACGATCTCGCCCTCTCGCAGTGCGCCCACCAGCGTCAGGTGTACCGCCAGATGCAGGATGGGGTCCTCCATGCTGTCCAGTGCTGCCCGCATTTCCTCTACTGTCCAGATGGTGCGCTCCTGCGTGGACTTCTTGGGGCTATCCACGGGAACAGGACTTTTGACAAGAATGCCCCACTCTACGGCATACTGGAAGGCTGTACCCAGCAGCCGGTGCACCTCGTGGATTGTTGTGCCGGAAAGAAACCGCTGCTTCTGCTTTTCGGTCAGTTCCTGTTTCTTTCCCTCGATATACGAACTGCAGGGCGTTTTGCTCAGGGTCGTGTAGAGGTTTTCCATGTGGTAGGGCTTGAGCTTCTGCATCTCCATGCCGCCGATATAGGGGATGATAAGATTCTGGATGGTGGAAAGGTTGGATTCGTAGGTCTTGGGTGCCCACTTGTGCTTGCTGCACTGTTTCGGCAGCCAATCCATGAGGAACTCTGCCACCGTCACCGAGGACGGAATTAGAAAAGTTCCAGCCGCCAACTCATGTTCGATTTGCTTCTTTCGGTTCGTTGCCTCCTCTTTTGTGGGGAAACTTTCCCATTTGTCGCAACTCTTGCCGTGCTCATCTTCGTAGGTGTAGCGGACGCTGTAAGAGTTGCCGCGCTTCGTAATATATGCCATACTGTTTGCCTCCTTATCAAGCTGCCCGGTTGAGCCATGCATCGAAACTGTCCTTCGGGACACGGATGCTTCCGCCTACCCGCAGGACACGGAATTCGGTGGTGCTGTTGCACAGATTGTAAGCAGAGCGCAGGCTGATGGCCAGCATTCGTGCGATCTCTTCCACCGTGTACACCAGTTTCGTGGTTGCCGGGCTGTCAGTCGGAGACTTGACGGCATTGGTTTGAGTGACCACTTCCATTGTAGTGGGATTCGAGTCCTTTTGCAAGAACTTATTCGTATAATTTTCAAATTTCACAGTTTCGGTCGTGTCGGGCCGATTCATATTCATAGGCAGACCTCCAATTCCTTGTAACCGAACGTCTGTAACCTGGCAGGAAAATTCTCTTTTTCTGCACACAGGGCATCCGGTGGGCTTTATACTTTTTCTTATCTTTTTAAGGTTACATGGTTACAGAAAGAGGAAAACGCAGCAGTCATGCGGACTTTTCGGTGTAACTGCGGCGTAACCAAACCTGTAACCAGACGTGTAACCGCTGTCCATCAGAAGGGAAATCCCAGTTGCTGGGCTTCCGCATCCGTCATTTCGGAGAAATTTTCAGCCCCGGTTTCGGGGCTGGTTACGCGCTCCCAGCCTTTCTGAACCCCGTACTTCGGGTAGCGCTTGGCGGTCTTATGAGCCTGCCAGCCTTGGATATCGCCGCGCGAAATGCCGGTGTTCATGATCTCGCAGATGGTGCGGGTCTCCCACTCTGCCGGGATATTAGTGTTGCCCAGTGCTTCCGCGTAAAGCTGCTTGGAACACACTCTCTCCCCTGTATAGTCCTCCAGAAAAGCATAGATCATGCCAGCCTGCGCGTCCTCCTGCATGAAGTCCTGCTGATGGGATTGCAGCGTTTCCTGCATGGCAGGGCTGAATGCCAACTTGTAGTCGCCGCTGTTGTAGATGGTCATGGCTTCTGCCCAGAGCTGGTCGATATAGGCGCGGGATTCCTCCTCGTTGTCCAGAATGTGGACTTCGGCCAGTTCCGCATCCACCGGAACAGGAATGAAGCGGCGGTTGCCTGTGCGGTCACGGGGCAAAAAATCCTGCCGGTTGGTCGTGCCAGCAAAGACGCACTGGCGCAGACGGTCGGCAGGATGGGTCTCGTAGGGGACTTTATAGGTTTCCTTCTGCTTACTGAGAAAACTCTTGATCTCCTCGATGCTCTTGGCATTGGCGGTGGCGATCATCTCCGACATTTCAATGATCCAGTGACCTTGCAGCTTGCGGTACACGTTGTCATCATCCAGCCGCCGCAGGTCATCCGAGAACCACTCGTCCTTGACCGCCAGCAGCCGGAAAAAGCTGGACTTCCCCGCACCCTGACCGCCCACCAGACAGAGCATGGTTTCAAATTTACATCCCGGCTGGAACACCCGCTTGATGGCTCCCAGCAGAAAGATTTTCATGGCTTCGCAAGTGTACTCGTCCTCCGCAGCACCGAGAAAATGGTGCAGAACGTGGGCTATCCGCCCCGTCCCATCCCATTTTAGGCCGTTCAGGTAGTCCCGGATGGGATGATAGCGGTTCTCGTTGGCAACGATGCGGATGGCGGATTCGATCTTCTTTTCGCTGGAAATACCGTATTTCTCCATCCGGCGCAGAATATATTTCATGTCGGTATCGTTCAGCGTCTTGCCGGAGCGGGGCCACCCCACGGGCCTTACAATGTCGATGCGCTCACTCAACAGGTTCAGCCGGATGGCATCGGCCAGCACATGGTCGTTCTGCAAAATCGTGATGCAGTTTTGGATCGTCCGCTGGATTTCGCCGTTGGAGTGTTTGACCAGCATTTCCTTCACATCTTCAACGGTTCGGGGAGCACGTTCTACGTTGACTTCTTTGTTCAATAAACATCACCTCGTACTATTATTGAAAACGATTTTCTGACTTTTCGGCGGTAGGCGGCGCAGATGGCTTCCGCTGTGTTTGCTCTGCCTGCAAACGGTTCAGCAGCTGCAGAACAGAATCCCGTGCTTTCTCCTTGAACTGTTCTTTGCCTTTCTGCCGAACTTCCGGCTTCAGCAGCTTCTCTTGCAGACGTGTAGCGGTGGTCTGCATAGTCTTGAGGAACTTGTCCAGCACGGTGTCTAACCGATGGGCGGCATACTCTCTCGTGGACTGCGGAGCCTTGCGTTCCGGGGACAGCACCAACTTCTTCGTGTCCTCGATCATCCGCATATGGCTGTGAGTACGTCGGCATTCTGGCTCTGCAAAAATTAGTAGAAACTCTGGACTGTGCTACTCTTTATGGACAGGTCATTTTGCTGCCGCTGGTCAATTCCAAAGGTTTTTTTGCAGGAATAAAACAACTGAATCCGGCAGATGGCAGGAATCTGAACCGGGAATTTCCCGGCAAGGAAGATGGAACGGAAACACAGCGGATGGCATGGGCGATCGAAAAACTTCTTTACCCGGAAGCGGATTTTCTTCTGGACCTTCACGGCGGAGACTGGAATGAAGAACTGGCCCCGTTGGTATTCTTTCCCTGTGGAGCCGGGCAGAAAGTGGAGCAGGAGACCCGCAGGGCGGCACAGGCTCTTTCTGTTTCCATGCGGGTCTGTTCCACAGCCCGAAATGGATTGTACAGCTGGGCAGCACAAAAAGGGATCCCGGCTTTGCTGTTGGAGCGGGGCGGAAATGGCCGCTGGACTTCCGAAGAGGTGGATGCAGATTGCGAAGATGTACTCCGTCTGATGAACCATCTTGGAATTATAAAAGAGAATTTCAATGTGATCCGTCAGACAGAAATCGCAAAAGCCGTCTACGACGAAGCTCCGGCAGACGGATACTGGTTCCCGGAAGTCTGCGCGGGGCAGGAAGTATTAAAGGATGCACTGCTGGGCAGGTGGAAAAGCTCCGATGGGACACAGAACTACGAGGTCCGTGCAAGATTTGCGGGGCGGATTTTGTATGAGACCACGGCACTGGGAGTCCGTAGAAATGACCCGCTCGTTGCATATGGAACAGCATGAGTTTCCAGAGGTCGATTTGGTTTCGGAATGTGGCGTTTGCTGCATTGGTGGAAACGATCTCACTGCTCAGAATCTTGCCGGTTTCTGTATCCTGGATCTTGAACTGTGCGGAGTGACCAAAGTTCTGAAATGCCTGACTGTTTTCGTACGGAACTGCGATTTTCATGGCGGAATCTCTTTTTGATTTTTAGCGTTTATCAGAATAGTTGCAAATTTGGATGGCCGCACCATGCTCCATCCGCTGAACGCCGTGTTCTGGGGCATAAAGCCACAGAACAACCGACAGAGTAAGCCCAAGCCGGCAGTGTTTCTGATGGATTTTGCATCAGAAATGCTGCTTTTTCTGTTCAAAAACCGGAAAAACAGCAGTTTGTGCCCTTGAATTGCCCGAAAAGCTTGCAGGGATGCAGGTTTTTGTGGTAATATTTAAGATATGTTCCCGTTGAGGGGAAGAAAGAGAGGGGTAATCAAATGATCAATATCTGCATCATTGCCACCATTGTGATCTATCTGGTGGGAATGCTGCTGGTTGGCTTTGTCTACAGCAAGTCCAACGAGGACAGCAGCGATTTCTACCTCGGCGGCCGTACGATGGGCCCGCTGGTCACGGCTATGAGCGCCGAAGCCAGCGATATGTCCAGCTGGCTGCTGATGGGTATGCCGGGCCTTGCATATCTCACCGGCATCGCGTCGCCGGGCTGGACGGCCATCGGCCTTGCTGTGGGCACATGGCTCAACTGGCTCATCGTGGCCCGCCGCCTGCGCCGCTACTCGGCCAATCTGGATGCCATCACGGTGCCGCAGTTCCTTTCCCTGCGGTTCCATGACCAGCGCAACCTGCTCAACGCGCTGGGCGCCGTCATCATCATCGTGTTCTTCATCCCGTACACCGCTTCCGGCTTTGCCGCCTGCGGCAAGCTGTTCAACAGCCTGTTTGGCGTGGATTACATGGCGGCCATGGTCCTGTCTGCCGTGGTCATCGTGGGCTACACCATCATGGGCGGCTTCCGCGCTGTGTCTACCACCGACCTGATCCAGTCCGTTGTCATGAGCATGGCGCTGATCGCGGTGCTGGTGTATGGCGTCAATGTGGCAGGCGGCTGGGATGTGGTTCTGGACAACGCCCGCAGCCTGCCCGGCTACCTGACCATGGCTGCAAGCCACAATGCGGCAGACAACACCGCCACCTCCTACAGTCTGCTGGACATCGCGTCCACGCTGGCATGGGGTCTGGGCTACTTCGGCATGCCCCACATCCTGCTGCGCTTCATGGCCATTGAGGACGAAAAGAAGCTGGTGCTCAGCCGCCGCATTGCAAGCGTGTGGGTGGTCATTGCCATGACCGCTTCCATCGTCATCGGCATGGTGGGTCTGGGCATGACCAAGGCGGGCGCACTGGAGTTCCTGAGCGGCGCTTCCAGCGAGACCCTGATCGTGCGGGTGGCCAGCCTGATCGCTCAGCACGGCGTGCTGGCAGCCATTCTGGCAGGTCTGATCCTTGCCGGCATCCTTGCCGCTACCATGTCCACCGCCGACAGCCAGATGCTGGCAGCGGCCTCCAGCGTATCCCAGAACATCCTGCAGGAGTTCGGCCACATGAAGCTGACCGAGAAGCAGAGCCTGTTCGCCGCACGCCTGACCATCATCTGCATCAGCGTGGTGGGCGTGGTGCTGGCCCGCGACCCCAACTCCAGCGTGTTCGGCATCGTCAGCTTTGCATGGGCCGGCTTTGGCGGCTCCTTTGGCGCGGTGGTGCTGTGCTCCCTGTTCTGGAAGCGCTGCAACTGGCAGGGCGCTCTGGCCGGTATGCTCTCCGGCGGCCTGATGGTCTTTGTATGGAAGTACATCATCAGCCCGCTGGGCGGCGTGTTTGGCATCTACGAGCTGCTGCCTGCCTTCCTGGTGTCTCTGATGGTCTGTGTTGTGGTGAGCCTTGTTACCCCGGCACCCTCGGCAGAGATCGAGGCAGAGTTCGACGCTGCCAAGTAAAAACGATTTAAAATGCCCTCCGCTGTACTCTGGGCATAGCAGCGGAAAAATGATTGATCCTTATGCAAAAGAGCAAAGCCGGCGGGCTTTGCTCTTTTGCTTTTTCACGGATGAGGTCGCAGAGGAAAACTGCATTTAATTCAAAAGGATCAGCCATGCTTCGCAGCATGGAAGCAGAAATCCAAAACAGAAAAAGAACAGAAGATCCAGCACGAGCCGCATCAGACGGGTAAGCGGCGTGCCGAAAGACATGGCATGAATGATAAAAAGATTCACCTCACCCCAGCGCCGGTAGTAACCGGTTTGCTCAAAATTGTTCCAGAGCTCAAGAGATAGAAATTCAAATCCGGCAAACAATGGAAAAATGACCAGGGAGGACATCCAGCCGTCGGCCTGAAGCGAACCATCGCTGAGAGTCCGCCAGTGCACAGCTAATCTGCCTGGACAGGCAAAAATTCCCCACAGGGCAAGTGCAATGCTTAATGCAAGAAGAGCAGTACGCACAGAATGCCAGTCTACAGTGTGCTGGCGGCGCAGCATGGTGAAAAAATCTTCCAAAGGAACGGGAGGAGTGTCATCTTTTTGACGGGAGTCATGACAGTGCATCAGGTCAGCGAGGGTCAGGCCCAGCACATCGGCCAGCGGCTCCAGCGTATTGATGTCTGGCAGCCCGATGCCGCGTTCCCAGCGGCTGACGGCTTTATCCGTAACGTGAAGCTGCTGAGCCAGTTCGGCCTGCGTCATGTTCCGCTCCCGGCGCACTTGTGCAAGGAATGCACCAAATTCTTTTGCATCCATTCTGCTCACATCCTTTTCCACAGGATAACACAGAAATGTGGAAAACACAACCGACGGAACCTTTACCTTCCGGTTTACAAAACAAAAAGGACGTGCTCCCTTGCGGGAACACGTCCTTTTTTATCGCTTCAGTATCAGGCGGAGATCAGCTTACAGCTGGGGGCCGGCAGAGACCAGAGCCTTGCCGTGCTCGTTGCCCTCGTACTTCTTGAAGTTCTTGATGAAGCGGCTTGCCAGATCCTTGGCCTTCTCTTCCCACTGGGAAGCGTCAGCATAGGTGTCGCGAGGATCCAGAATGCCGGTGTCCACGCCGTTCAGCACGGTGGGAACCTCGAAGTCGAAGTAGGGGATCTTCTTGGTGGGCACATTGTTGATGTCGCCGTTCAGGATGGCGTCGATGATGCCGCGGGTATCCTTGATGGAGATGCGCTTGCCGGTGCCGTTCCAGCCGGTGTTGACCAGATAAGCCTTGGCGCCGCTCTTCTGCATCTTCTTGACCAGCTCCTCAGCATACTTGGTGGGGTGCAGCTCCAGGAAGGCCTGGCCGAAGCATGCAGAGAAGGTGGGGGTGGGCTCGGTGATGCCGCGCTCGGTGCCTGCCAGCTTTGCAGTGAAGCCGGACAGGAAGTAGTACTGGGTCTGCTCGGGGCTCAGGATGGAGACCGGGGGCAGAACGCCGAATGCGTCAGCAGACAGGAAGATGACGTTCTTTGCAGCGGGTGCAGAAGAAATGGGGCGGACGATGTTCTTGATGTGGTTGATGGGGTAGGACACACGGGTGTTCTCGGTAACGCTCTTATCAGCGAAATCGATGTGGCCCTCAGCATCCAGAGTGACGTTCTCCAGCAGAGCGTTGCGCTTGATGGCGTTGTAGATATCGGGCTCGGAGTCCTTATCCAGGTTGATGACCTTTGCGTAGCAGCCGCCCTCGAAGTTGAACACGCCGTTGTCGTCCCAGCCGTGCTCGTCATCGCCGATCAGCAGACGCTTGGGATCGGTGGACAGGGTGGTCTTGCCGGTGCCGGACAGACCGAAGAAGATAGCGGTGTTCTCGCCGTTCAGGTCGGTGTTGGCAGAGCAGTGCATGGAAGCCATGCCCTTCAGCGGCAGGAAGTAGTTCATCATGGAGAACATGCCCTTCTTCATCTCGCCGCCGTACCAGGTGTTCACGATGACCTGCTCCTTGCTGGTGATGTTGAACACAACAGCAGTCTCAGAGTTCAGGCCCAGCTCCTTGTAGTTCTCAACCTTGGCCTTGGATGCGTTGTAGACAACGAAATCGGGCTCAAAGTTCTCCAGCTCCTCAGCGGTGGGCTTGATGAACATGTTGGTGACGAAGTGTGCCTGCCATGCAACTTCCATGACAAAGCGGATGGCCATGCGGGTATCCTTGTTGGCACCGCAGAATGCATCCACCACGTACAGGCGCTTGTTGGACAGCTCCTTCTGAGCAATAGCCTTCACAGCAGCCCATGCTTCCTGAGAAGCGGGGTGGTTGTCGTTCTTGTACTCGTCAGAAGTCCACCACACGGTGTCCTTGGAGTTCTCGTCCATAACGATGAACTTGTCCTTGGGAGAACGGCCGGTGTAGATGCCGGTCATAACGTTCACAGCACCCAGCTCGCTGACCTGGCCCTTTTCGTAGCCTTCCAGACCGGGCTTGGTCTCTTCCTCGAACAGCTGCTCGTAGGAGGGGTTGTACACGATCTCAGTCGTGCCGGTAATGCCATACTTGGTAAGATCCAACTTTGCCATATTCGCTATACCTCTACTTTCGTTTGATCCATACGTCCTGTATAGGGCACAGCGTTTCCCGGCGGGCCGGGCGCTGCGCAGAAGGCTTGCAGTTTGTAAATGCAAATTCTCCTGTATATCATTATACATAAAAGCCTTGCAAAATCAATAAATAAACCGTACTATTTGCAGAAAAGAAACAAATTTCATTAAGAAATTTATCTGCCTGAAACAATTTCAGGAAACAAAAGCAGGGGGCGAGACCTGAAAAAATAAGGTGGAACGGCGGGAAAACAATTTTTTGATAAAATTTTGACGAGCCGGGATGCATGGCGGGATGCATAAAAAACCGCGCGCAAAAACGGCCCTTCCCGCAAAACGGCGCGGCGGGGAAGAGCGGAACAGGATCCACAGCCCGATTTGTGCAAAATTTACGAGATTTTGACGATTTTTATGGCAAAGAAGCTTTGCCTGTGGTATACTGTATCTGACAAAAGGACAGCCCCGCTTTTTCTGCGTGCTATATATAAAAAGGAAAAAGATCATGAAGACCATCTACATCCTGCTCACCCGATCGGGTACCCTGCTTTCAAACCTTGTTTACGCTGCTACCGGTGCAAATTATACCCACGCTTCGCTGGCTTTTGACGAAGACCTGAGCTGCCTGTACAGCTCTACCCGCAAAAACGGCTATACCATGTTCCCGGCGGGGCCCAGCAGGGAATACCTGAACCGGGGTGTGTTCCGTCTGCGGGAGAATGTGCCCTGCGCGCTGTATGCGCTGGATGTGAGCGATGAAGCCTACATCCGTGCCCGCCGCCGTGCCGAGCACATGATGGCCCACGGCAGCCTTTACCGGTTCAACGTCATCGGTCTTGCGCTCTGCGGGATGCATATCCGCTGGAAGCGCCGCCGGCACTATTTCTGCTCCCAGTTCGTCAGCGAGGTACTGGAAAAGAGCGGTGCCATGGAGCTGCCCAAGCACAGCACCCTGATGCACCCCAACGACTACACCCGGCTGGAAGAGCTGCGGTGCGTATACAAGGGCACACTGGCCGGTCTGCCGCAGCGCCAGCAGATGGAATTTGACCAGAACGATACGGTGATCGGCGTGTATCTGGGGCTGGCGCTGGGCCTGTTCCACACCGGCGCGGCCCGGGTGCGGGCGATTTTTTAAAAAAATGAAATTTTGTGTTGACAAAGCAGCTGCGCTATGCTAAAATAGTTGAGTCGGGAGCGAACGCCCGATGCAAAATGGACGTATGGCCCGTTGGTCAAGCGGTTAAGACAGAGGCCTCTCACGCCTTTAACATCGGTTCGATTCCGGTACGGGTCACCATTTTATAGTAGTAAAACGGTCATGTGCCGTTTTATATAGATGCCTCTTTAGCTCAGTCGGTTAGAGCACCTGACTGTTAATCAGGGTGTCGCCTGTTCGAGTCAGGCAAGAGGCGCCAGCAAAGCGATGGAAGTTTTCCATCGCTTTTTTCTTTTTCCGCTGCTTTTGTTGACAGAAAATGCAGGGCGGGATATACTTAAAATAATAAGCGAAACAAGAGGAAACTCCTTCCGTCATTGCCTGCGGCAATGCCACCTTTCTCTATGAGGGAGGCTTTGGCAAAACCGGAAACTTTGCCGCACCGCCAAAGGCCCCATCTCCGAGGGGGCTGGCACGGCGTAAGCCGTGACTGGGGGAGTTTGCCCTTTAAAAAAGGAGAACATCATGAAAAAAATCATTCTGACCGGCGACCGTCCCACCGGCCGCCTGCATGTGGGCCACTATGTCGGTTCCCTGAAGGAGCGGGTGCGCCTGCAAAACTCCGGCGAGTACGATGAGATCTACGTTATGATCGCCGATGCACAGGCCCTGACCGATAACGCCGACAACCCGGAAAAGGTGCGCCAGAACATCCTGCAGGTGGCGCTGGATTATCTGGCCTGCGGCATCGACCCCGCCAAGACCCATATTTTCATCCAGTCCATGGTGCCGGAATTGACGGAGCTGAGCTTCTACTATATGAACCTCGTCACCGTGAGCCGCCTGCAGCGCAACCCCACCGTCAAGAGCGAGATCCATATGCGCAACTTTGAGACCAGCATCCCGGTGGGCTTCTTCTGCTACCCCATCAGTCAGGCTGCGGATATCACCGCCTTCCACGCCACCACCGTGCCTGCCGGTGAGGACCAGAAGCCCATGATCGAGCAGTGCTGCGAGATCGTGCGCAAATTCAACGCCGTTTACGGCGATACCCTGACCGAGCCGGAGATCGTGCTGCCCCAGAACGCCGCCTGCCTGCGCCTGCCCGGCACCGACGGCAAGGCCAAGATGAGCAAGAGCCTCGGCAACTGCATCTACCTCTCCGAGGAACCGGAGGACATCAAAAAGAAGGTCATGTCCATGTACACCGACCCCAACCACCTGCGGGTGCAGGACCCCGGCAAGGTGGAGGGCAACCCGGTGTTCATCTATCTGGACGCCT
>OAVJ01001247.1_pt1 | contig 10969 bp, 8 predicted proteins | sample 1516901 | NCBI WGS metagenome assembly OAVJ01 (sample SAMEA2580073, study PRJEB22360) | human gut metagenome | biome: human gut; feature: human-associated habitat; material: faeces | place: Denmark | collected 2008/2010 | reverse complement strand
TTATAATCACTAATAAGATCATGAAGATTATTAGCCGTTATTTGCGCTCCCATTCTCCAATCATACGGGAAAAATAAGATATCATACTTATCAGAAATATCAGTATCATTATTTAGTGATTCAATTATTCCTTTATAAGTATCATCATATCCATAATTATTAACAGGATATAATTCAATATTACTATTACCGTAGTAATCGCATTTGAGCGACTGGAACGCATTGTGAATTTTTTTAACATCATCAAAGTTACTTGGCTGTTCAATCCAAGATCCCCATACACTTTCATCATTTGATGTTTTTGCAAGATCTATTCCCATTATTCCCGGTACTACTACAACGGCTCTTTTCAATTTAGGAATTGTTATGTTTTTGGTTATTCGCTTTACTTCTGTATCACCGGTCTTGGCAACTTTGTATGATAATTCAAAATCCAATTTTGCATTTATATCAGAATTATGTTTTGAATCTGTTGGAACTATAAATTTCAAAGGAATTGAATAGCTTTTACTTGGCTTTATTACCGAATAATTGTGTGTAAGTGAGGTTCCATACTTTGGTTCAAGGTTATCAGCAGTGATTTTTATCGATACATCTGTCGCATCGCCATCTCCAATATTATCCAAATATACATTTGCATTTATATCATCATAATTAAAATTGGAAATACTAACCTTATTATCAGCGTATACACTTAATGCTAACGGAGGAATTAAATTCTGTTCTAACTCACTCAATCCATAATAGGTAACAAATTCTCGTGTTTCACCACTGGTGAAAGTATCTTTGTTCCATGTGATGGATACTGCACTATCTCCATTAGATCGTCCTGGCTGAGTCACATAATCCCATAGCGTACTTGTTACATTTCCCCAATTAGTAAATTGTACTTTATCAGGTTTTCTGTCTCCCGATTTGTAGAATGTACCTTGTGCTACTACACCGGGATTAGTTGCGGAATCAAAGGCTTGCCATATTTGCGGAATATTAGAACCTGAATATACGGTTTCAGTTGTTACATCAGATCCGTTTACTCTGAATGGCGCAGCATCATTACCACCGAGCATAGTGTCCATCATAATTCTTATGCCCACTTGTTTGGCGTATTCTGTATCATTTTTGACGATATACTTAATCTTAACAACATCATCTCGTCCAGTCGCCGAATTCTCAATAATAGATAGTTCTTGTGTGACATCAACACCATCATAAGAAGCTTTGGAAACACTTTTAGAACCATCAGCATCATAAGTTACATTTGATGATGTAAACTCATTTATGCTTTCACCAACAACAATTGTTGTTTTTGATGTTCCTCCACCCGGATGACCGAAAAGCATCTTTTTATTATCATCAGTTGAACTGTTAGGGTTTCCTCCTATTGTACCAATAGTATAGTGACCATTACTTGCAGTGTTGAACTCAATGTAGTCATTTGCTATTAAAGTATTATTTTTGAGAATACTTTTAAGCATTCTATTTTGGGGAACACTTACAGCAGAACTTGCCAGATTTGATTTCCATTCTTGGTACTCTTCACCATTAGGATCTAACGTTGAGTAATATTGATATTCGTCAACATAATCATCGGCAAAAGCAGGTAAACTCGTAAGCATAGTTGTAGATAACGCAATACAGCTAAGACCTGCCACGATACGTTTCAAAATCTTATTCTTAACCATTTCATACCACATTTCTGCAACACACAGTTGCCAATTATTTCTTGTTTACATAGTTTCTCAGCTCTTCTGGCTCTACAGGTTGTGCGAACCAATGGAAGCAAGCACTCGGAACTGATGTGGTAGCTACCACCAGCGCAAGAGCCGCCAGTGCCGTAGAAGCCTTCTTTGCTATGCTCATCAGCTTTTTCATTACAAATCCCTCCTTTCAAACAGTTCAGATAAGTCAGGCTCTTTCGGTTGATAAAACGTAATACCGCAAACGCTGCCATTTGAGATATACAGCACCAGCCTTACAAGAGCAAGAATTACAATCGCCAAAATACTCCGTTTTTCTCTTTCCTTATCATCGTTTACTGTTATCACCCCGATTCAAAAAGTGACCGAGCAGTGCCATGATTGCTGACAGCAGCATTCCGCTTGATACATAAAGGCTTAGTTTTTGATATTGGAATACAAGCAGTGCAATCGTGACAACGGATAGGGTAACAGCTAAGATGCAGCTTCTTTTCCTTAGCTTGACACTCTTTTCCTCTGACATCGGTTTATTCGGATGCGGAACGGGAGCAATACATAGAATGATTGGTAATGCTATCATTATGAAACTGATGCTGAATATTGGCGTAATATGTCCGCTTACATTGCAAATGCCGTAAGAGAAAACCATCATCACCATGACAAGCGTGAACATACAACTAAGATGACTGTTAGCGTGAAACCCACCTACAAACTGTCTCAACCCCATAAATACGGCTATGAATACAACAACCGCAGGCAGCGTATGGGAAAACAGAGCAATCAGCAGGACGATAATGGTATTCAGCACATCAGAGATCAGCAGCTCCATTCCATATGCGTAGATCACCTCTTTGGATTCTTCCGTTATGTTCTGAACCACAAAAAAGTGTGCTATGCTTTTTGCAAGTTTTGAAATCATTTCTGAATCACTTCCTGCAAAAATCATAACACAAGTTGCAAATTTTTTCAATAGGTTTTGAGAAAAAAGGTCTCAAAGTGTCCCCAAATGTCGTCTTCTTGTCCCGAAATGCAAATAGTTAAATTTGTAAACAATTACGAACCATAATGTTCAGCTTAAAAATTCCGTCATCATAATCGAAACTTACTAACCCACCCAATCTATCAACGGAGGATTTGATACTGTTTATCCCTATGCCGTGAAGCCCTTGTTCTTTCTTTGTTGATGTTAAAACAGATGTATCTACCTTATCTGATGTATTTGTAATGACAATAAATAGCTTCTCTCGTTCTTCCATTAGGCTTATCCAAATATGCTTATGTGATACACCAGCTCTCTGGCAACCTTCTATTGCATTGTCAAGAGCGTTTCCGATGATACGGCACAACTCCAATTCGTCTGCCTTGATATTTGTTATGATATTGACCTTGCAAATAAACTCTATACCGTATGTCTGAGCAAGAGAACCCTTGATGTTCACAATAGAATCGACGGCATTATTACCAGTATAGCAGAGTCTGTTAGCAAGCCTTACAAATGAGCTTAGCTTGACAAGATATTCCTTAGCAGAATCAGTATCATTGTTTTCCAACATATCATTCAGAACTAAAAATTGATTTTCAATATCGTGTTTAAACTCTCGTACTTGCTTGTATGACAGGGTAAGCAGCTTATAGTTTTCCTGTTCCTGTTGCTTTATTGTTTCAAGGTATTTTAACTTTATCTTATCTTCAAAACTTTCAAAGAAATTAAACATAGCAAGGTTTATAAAGATAATTCCTGCAAGAGAAACGCCCAAAGAAACATAACTATAAGTGTTGCTGCCAACAAATCCATCAAGCATTGTTTGTAAAAGAAAAATACTTATGATTGGAATAACTATTATCAATATCCAATATTTTATCGGCAGTTCACGAATTTTTTTGTTTATTATGCGGTGCATCAATCCTATAAGCCATAAATAAATTATATTTGTGCCTACCATTCCGAGATAACGTCCTAAACCAGACTCTAAGAATTCATCTGGTGTTCCCATATTAGCAATGCAAAGTAATCCAATCACAATAGGTTCAGATATAGATATAATCAGTAAAAACAATATGTTCCAAAATATTTTATGACGGATTGAATCATCATAACAAATAAAGGACATGGAGCTAATAAGAATAATGGTTGTAATCAGATACACTAAAATATTATCTGTCAACAAAACTGTCGCTGACAGTATTACAGTAGAAAGAAGATACGACAGATAAAGAACTGCTTTATTAACTTTTGCCTTACTCAACAAGGAAAAGTATAAGAATACCAACATCATTTCAATTGCTACATTGACAATCTCAATGATATTTTCAATCAATACGGGCAACTCGATCATCTCCCTGTTGCATAGTTAAGATAGCGAGCAACTATCTCATCTTTATATGTTTTGCCTATGGGGATTTTTCTGCCGTTGCTTAGAATAATATCGTACTTGGTAATATTCTGTATATGGTCAAGATTTACAAGTATTCCACGGTTTATAATAGCGAAATTGTACTTTAACAACTCGCCACACACAGTTGAAAAATCGCCGCCGTACTCCAATTCACCATTAACTGTGAATAGTGATACCTTTCTTCTATGTCCCTCAAAGTAAAGAATATCTGTCAGCCTGAACTTGAATGACAGATTTTTATTATTGAAAGTGAAAGTTCTAAATCGCTGCTGGCACTCAGCAATGATAGAATTTAGCTGTTTGGTATATACATAGTCTGGCTGATTTTTCAATATATAGCGAAACGCTCCCACATCGTAGCCCTTAACGGCAAATTCGGCATAATTCGTCAGGAAAGAAATAATAACTGAACCATCTATCTGTCTGATTCTTTCAGCGGTCTGCAATCCGGTCAGATCGGGCATTTCAACATCGAGTATGATGACTTCATACATTCCCTTGACATAGAAACTCAATAAGTCTCTCCCGCTTGTAAATTCGTGTATTTCGCAGTCGGGGAGTTTCATTTCTCTTAATCTGTTATGAAGTTGTTTTAAGAATACAGGTTCATCATCAACGATAGCAATATTCATAGCAATCACCTCACAATTGGTCATGCTTTATGTATCAGTTATCATTATACCACATCGGAGAGATTATTTCAAGAGAAAAAATAGCTATGCCTCCATTAATAGTTTCGGAGACATAGCCTCATGTTGCGTTATTTTATATTCATCGAATATGGTCTATTGCCTGATTTAAGAGTGGGTGTACTTATAAGTGCTTCACAGAAGACAGCGAGAGAACGCCGAAATACAATGTCACTTGGGTCGATAAGCATGGGGTTACCCATGACGGTGTCGTGGGCGGCGACCCGAAGTGCGACGGCCACAAGCTCCCGTGCCTGTTTGAAGCAGGCGAATATGAAGCGCATTATATGACCACCGGCTCCAAGGAGCGCATCTTCCCGCATACCTTTGTGCTTGACAGAAGCCTTGACGCGGTAGGCGGCGGCAGAGTCGATGTGCTCAGATGTTCCGTCTGCGACTATATCGTTCCTGTGAAGAGCCATGTCCATGATTACGGCTGGAACTGGGACTGCACCGGCTTCGGCAGTATCTATGAGTATACCTTCAACATCGGCGGCTCGACCAAGACGGTGGAGGAGCTCATCATTGAATCTGACTATGCCCACCCCGAAAAATGCAAAATACCCGGCTGCGAGGAATTCATCATGGTTCCACATAGTTGGGGCCGCTGGAATGTGGTCGAAAACCCCGATACCACAGGCAGCAATGGCGGCATGGAGGCTGAATGTAGCATTTGCGAGTACACAAAGACAAAAATCGACAAGGATGATGACGAAGGAACCGATCATTGGACAAAGGACACCGCTCTTGTGACGGTGAAAAACGGTCGGGCAACCCGTATGATCGTCAAGCCCGGCGACAAGATCAGGCTTTATCCCGAGGAGAGAACCGATCAGAAGGCCATCGGCTGGAAGGTGGAGTATCTCCGCGAATACAACGTGTCTGACAGCACTGCACCGGTTCATAAAAATTGGAGTGCCAACGAGGCGAAGTCCCAGTTCAAACTGGTGACCAACGGCTCCGCCCTTGAGTGGGGCTGCACGATCCCAGAGTTCAGCGCCATGGGTGCCCCCGGCGGCGGCAGTTTCTTCTTTGAGCCTGTCTATGCAGGCTGTGACCACAGCGGCGGCACCACGGTGCTCAATGCGAAGGAGCAGGTCTGCGACCGTAAGGGCTACACCGGCGACACCGCCTGTGCAGACTGCGGCCATGTCATCAGTGCCGGTTCGGATATCTACCCACCTGCAAACGCCGGTCATACCGGTCCACTGCAGCCGCTGTACTACTACGGCACGGCCAACTCGGCAACCACAGACGCAAGCCATGGCGGCAAACGCTATAACGCCAAATCGGGCGACTGCCGACACCGTGCCTATGAGGGCGACTACCGCTGCACGGCTTGCGGCGGCACCGTAAAGGGCGAGACCGGCGACTTCAGGCATAGCGGTCCCCTTGAACTGCGTGATGTAAGAACGGCGACCTGTACAGAGCGGGGCTATTCCGGCAACCAGTACTGCACATCGTGCGACAGGATCGCGAAGAAGGGCGTCTCAACCCCGTCCCTCCACGAAATTGCCGATAACTACAAGCTGATCAATGAGGTTAAGCCAGGATGCACCACCTCAGGCTATAGCGGCGACCAGCAGTGCACAGCCGGCTGCGGACAGATTATCCGCTACGGTCATGTCGTTAATAAGCTCAGCCACGACTGGGACGGCGGCAAACCTGCAAAACAGGGCAAGAGCGAAGGAATTCTCTACACCTGCCAGCGTGCCGACTGCGGCGAGACAAGGTTCGTAAAGAACTCCGCTGCGACCGGATACATTGTCACGGTCATCAAGGGCACGGCCTCCCTTGCCGCAGGGATACCTATCACAGACAAGATCGCGCAGAACACCGTTGTGACCGTTACGGCGGACGCACCGGAGGCAGGCAAGGTCTTTGACAAGTGGGTCGTACTGGAGGGCAATGTCACTCTGGCAGACGCCACCAAGGCGACTACCACCTTCACCATGCCCGGCAATGATGTGAAGCTCGAGGCCACCTATAAGGATGCGCCTCCAAGCCATACCCACAGCTACGGCACCGAGTGGAAGTATGACGACACCGATCACTGGCATGAGTGCGAGTGTGGCGATAAGGCCGATATTGCGGCTCACAGTGCCAGCGAGTGGATCGTTGACACGGCAGCTACCGAAACCGCCGACGGCGCTAAGCATAAGGAATGCACCGTCTGCAAGAAGATTCTTGAAACCGCACCGATCCCCGCAACAGGCAGCAATCATACCCACAGCTACGGTACAGAGTGGAAGTATGACGGCACCAACCACTGGCATGAGTGCGAGTGCGGCGACAAGGCCGACACGGCAGCACACAGCTTCCAGTGGGTGATCGACAAGGCCGCTACCAAGGAGGCCACAGGCATCAAGCACGAGGAATGCACCGTTTGCGACGCCAAGCGCAGCGAGAATACGGTCATCGACAAGCTCCCCGACGGCGGCAACACCGGCAATACAAGCAGCAGTGATAACAACACCAATAAGCCAGGAAATGACGACTCCACCAAGTGTCCTCAGACCGGTGACAGCAGCAACCACATCGGTTGGCTGGCTGCTCTGTGCGGCGTTCTGACTCTGCTGGGCGTAAGCGGCAAAAAGAGAAAGGAATCCAAGGTTAAATAAGCCGACGCTTCCGAAATCAAAATAGCCTAAACACAATAGGCGGTGACGGATCATTCCGCCACCGCCTATTTTCCTGAAAGCGAGCTTGCCAGCAAGTCCCTTTCCGAAAGGCGGCAAGCGACACCCACATTCTGACCATGTATCCCCAGCCGAACGGGGACGGCGATCTCCGGCACAGTTTCAATAGCGCTCAGCAAGTAAAAAACTTGGTTGTAGCCCCCTCAACTTTTCGACATGGAAAGTGAGGGGGCTTTCTCTATAGCCTCCGCCCGTTCTTTGAAAACCGAATAGTACAGCGCATCCTTTTGTAGGGCGTAATTTTTTTGTGCCTAAAAGCAAATTTACTCACTGTCAAAAGCTTGAACTCACTACAAATAAAAAAAATGGTAACACCAGCAGGAAGTTATTTTCCTGCTAATGTTACCTCATTTACAAGTATCACAAGATTTAAAGGGGAAATGATAAAGTCTTTGTAATGCTTATCGTAATTCTTGTAGCTTTACGCTTAATTCTTGTAAATGTTTTTTGGCTCTTTAGTTTGATAGCCACCATACATTGATGCACATCCGCAGGCAGCTATACCCATTCTCTTAGTTGCTCTGGCAATAAGGCTGGCAAGCAATTTCTTAAATGATCTCATTCTTATCACACCTCTTTTCTTTGATCTTCGCTGATATTATTAAAACTGCAATTAATAGATTTGTTAATAAGATCATAGATCCAACCATCTGATATCTATTGATGATCGCCCCGCCAAACAGATCAAGCAACAGAAAAACTATCATTCCCATCGCTTTGAACTTTGGCTTTTTATCTTTTTCTATAGGCTTATTTTTGTTCTCCACAGGGCAGAATACAAAAGCTATTATCTCTTCAAACACCACAAAGGCAACTATCACCCATATATTTATATATCCGCATACCTTGTCATTAAGAAAAGCTGTAGCAATAAATGTTGAACACATCAGCAGATTGCATCTGAAATATGTATCTGCATGATACCCTCCGGTAATAACCCTGACAGCAATAAACACTGCCAAATATATTACGCTTTCCAGCAAATGCCCTGTTAATGCTCCCATAAGCAATACAAGCACAATGTTTAACATTGATGAGATAGTTATTTCTATGCCATACCGATAAAAATCCTGTACCTCATCTGCTTTGCCGATAGCTTCCTGCTCGGTCAAAAAATTAAGTATACCCGATACAACAAGATCCATAAACTATCGCCTCGCTTTTGTCTTACCCTAATTTGAATTTTACTAGAATAACAGCAATATGTCAAGCTTTTTGGAATGAGTTGCAGGTTTTTGTCACGAAATGCAGCAACGGTCCCGAACAATTAGTTCAGGACCGTTGTATCTGCCATCAATGTTACCTGACAGCAAAACATTCCCTCCGACTCATAGAAATCGCATCTGCCGTTATACTTTCTTGCTATCTCTCTGATTATTGAGGTCCCCAGACCATGCTGTTTTTTATCAGCCTTTGTGGTCGTAAGCCTTGGATTACTATCCATAACAGAATGATCTATTGAATTTTTTATCAAAAACGTATATGTATCCGTTTCTCGGTCAATCTTCAGATACAGAAATTTATTTGCGTCGTCGGCTATTTCCTTGCATGCCGTTATAGCATTCTCCAACGTGTTGCTCAACAGGTCGCAAAGGTCAGTTCCCTTTATTCCTTCAAAATCCGAAACTGTTATACATGATATTTTTATCCCCAATGAAGAAGCCATCGTAAGCTTTGCGTTAACGATAGCATTTACAATATTATTTTTCGTTTTAACATAGGACTCCGACTTTCCGATAAGGTCAAAGCTTTCTGAGATAAATTTTCTCGTTTCATCTATTTTTTGTACTTTCAACAGTTCATTGACCGTTTCATATTTGTCTTTTATATCATGCCTTAGTTTTCTCATGGCGTCATATTGCGACTCGGCGTTTCCGATAAACTGCTCAAGATACTGCTCTCTTAGTTTGACTATCTCCATTTCCTTGAGCTTCCGATTCTTTTTTATCAAAGAATTTATTATCCAGAATATAAGTATATTAAGAACAAAGACAAGCATATATGACAGATTTATATACAGCCTATGGCCATCGTCTGCCGAAAGTGACAGTTCATGTATTACCATAACGAGAGAAAACGAAATAATAAGCACTGCAATTATCGTCACCCAATCTGAAGCCGTATAATCATCTGTATGTTTAAAGGCCATCAGTATTAATCTAAATACAATGAATATAGATATCTGGATCATTATAAGCGTTACAAATCTAAGCAAGCTTTGTTCGACCACAAGCTCCCTGAGGGATATTTTAAAAAATGACGATACAGCATTTAGTTCCAATGACGTTATCAACAAGATCGCAACCTGCGAGAGGGATATGGAAAGAAATTTCTTTACAGCATTGTCACTAAAAAAGCAAAACGCAAAGACAAGCAGACTTGCCCAGTACAAAGCACTTCCAAAGCCCTCAAATACAGTGAAATAATTAAAAGCAGTGACCAGACAGCCTTCACAAACGGCAAATATAACAGCCCATATCTTAGCCCTTTCATGAGATCTTGGCGTAAGAAATTTATATATAAACCATGTTTCCAGACCGCCCTGATAAAAGTTTATCAAGATCTCAAATATCGTCCACAATGTAATTCTCCTCAGATATTCAGTCAAAGCGTCGTCAACTGCATTCTTATATCCTCGGCTCATGGGAAGCTCTGAGCCGCTTTTGAAGATCACTGTTTCATTTGAACGGCTTATGTTAAAAACATATTTCAGATTGACGATATATTTTTTATGCACCCGTATAAAATCAAATTTACGATAAGCTTCTTCTATCTCGCCAATGCTATCTCTGACCGCAATAGTATCCTTATTATTTGCAAAATGATATATGATGCTGTGGCTATTGCTCTCTATATAAGTTACATCCCGAAGCTTTACAGAGATCCTTCCCTGCTCCCTATTCTCCAAAACCACTGTCTTTTCCTGCTTCAGTGCATCCGTCAACTGTCCTGCTACCATATGGAGCCTATCCTTCATAACATCAGCGTCAGGATCTTTGCAGATAAAATTCAGCGGTCTGAAATTAAAGCTGTCATAAACCAGCTCCTGATGACTTGTCACAAAGATCACGAAGCAATTACCATTCTGACCTAGTTGACGCGCGACTTCAAAACCGGTCATTTCAGGCATATCAAGGTCAAGAAATATAGCCGAAAAAGGCTTTTTACCATGACAGTAAAAAAAGCTCTCAGCTTTGGTAAACGTTTCTATTTCAGCCTTTACCGACCTTGTTTCAAGTTCATTTGCCAGCATAGATTTAAAAAACTGAAGAAAAACAGCATTATCATCACAAACTGCGATCCGCATTTTTTCACGTCCTTTTATAACATAGTCTATGTACGATTTTATATTACCATAATTATACCACAAGGTCAAGCCATAAGGCGTTTCACAGCTCCCTGCGTCAAGACCACACCTTGCTGCAAACAAAAAGGCGCTGTAAAAAAAGCGCAACAAAGCCCGTGGATTTCCTCGATATGGAAGCCCA
>OAVJ01001246.1_pt1 | contig 10993 bp, 8 predicted proteins | sample 1516901 | NCBI WGS metagenome assembly OAVJ01 (sample SAMEA2580073, study PRJEB22360) | human gut metagenome | biome: human gut; feature: human-associated habitat; material: faeces | place: Denmark | collected 2008/2010 | reverse complement strand
CCAGCCACTATGAAGATACCATGACAAATGAACAATGGGAACATTTCTCCGGCCCGATGTTTACCGGTTTTGATACAGACCGTACTATGCTGCGGCTTTCGGCCATGAACCTGATGCTCCATTCGATTACGCACCCAGAGATTGATTATCAGGACAGCGTTTCTAAGCAGAACTCAATCCGGGACAAATACACCATTTGTTTGGCGAATCCTCCCTTTAAGGGCACCATTGACGCTGAGAGCATCAATGATGATTTGAAAGCTGTTACCAACACGAAAAAGACCGAGTTGCTGTTCTTGGCGCTATTCCTGCGGATGCTGAAAAAGGGAGGCCAATGCGCCTGCATCGTGCCGGATGGCGTGCTGTTCGGTTCCTCCAAAGCGCACAAATCTATCCGCAAAGAGCTGGTAGAAAATCATCAGTTGCGGGCGGTGATCTCCATGCCCTCCGGCGTGTTCAAGCCCTATGCGGGCGTGTCTACAGCGGTGCTGGTGTTTACCAAAACCGGCGCAGGCGGCACGGAAAACGTGTGGTTTTACGACATGAAGGCCGACGGCTTTTCGCTGGATGACAAGCGCAGCGAAATCGCGGAGAACGACATTTCCGACATTATCGAGCGATTCCACAATCTTGAGAAAGAAGCTGACCGTCAGCGCACTGAGCAGAGCTTTTTTGTGCCGAAACAGGAAATTGCGGATAACGACTATGACCTTTCCATCAATAAGTACAAAAAAGTGGAGTATGTGCCAGTGGAGTATCCGTCTACAGTACAAATCATGGCAGACCTGCATGAATTAGAACTGGAGATCACCGCAGGGCTGGCGGAGTTGGAGGAGATGCTGTGATGGCGAGATTAGGGGATATTTGCATACAAATTACAGATGGAAGCCATAATCCGCCTATGGGCGTCGAACAAAGTAACTATCTGATGTTAAGCTCAAAAAATATCGACGATGATTACATAACACTTAATGATCCGCGATATTTGTCTCAAGAAGACTTTGAGGCGGAGAATAGGCGTACAAACATTAAACCGAATGATTTGCTTATAACGATTGTAGGAACGATTGGTCGTGTAGCTATTGTACCTAACAGCTTGACTGAATTTTGTGTTCAACGTAGTGTAGCGGTTCTTAAACCAAAACCGGAAATTGTTTATAATCGCTTTCTTATGCATTACTTACAGAGTATGCGTCCGTATCTTGAACAAGAATCCAGAGGCGTAGCGCAGAAAGGTATTTATTTAAAACAGCTTAGCAACTTATCAATAATTCTCCCCCCCCTTGACGAACAACGCAAAATTGCAGCGGTCCTGGACAAGGTAAGTGACCTGATTGCCAAACGCCGCCAGCAGCTGGACAAGCTGGATGAAATAGTAAAATCCCGATTTATCGAGATGTTTGGTGTATATCCTGCAAATCCGATGGGATGGGAAATAGGCACTATTAGAGACATTGTTACTGAGGTCCGTTATGGTTCTAGCAGACCAGCTGTTGATGGCGGGAAGTACCCGTATCTCCGTATGAATAATATTACTTATGGCGGCGAATTGGATTTATCCGATACTAAACGCATAGATATCCCGGATAATGAGTTGGATAAATGCACTGTGCGACGGGGAGATGTACTTTTTAACAGGACAAACAGTAAGGAATTGGTTGGCAAGACTTGTGTATATGATCGAGATGAAATGATGGTTTTGGCCGGGTTTGTGATCCGGATACGAGTTAAGGATTGCATTCTTCCAGAATTTCTTTCAGCCTTCCTAAACACAGACTTTTCCAAACAAATGTTACTTGGGATGTGCAAAACGGCTATTGGGCAGGCAAATATCAACGCGCAGGAACTACAAAATATTGGTCTTTACTTGCCTCCAGTTGAGTTGCAACGACGGTTTATTCAGTTCAAGAAAGAAACCGACAAATCAAAATTGGCGATCCAGAAGAGCCTTGAAAAGCTGGAAATACTGAAAAAATCACTGATGCAGAAATATTTTGGCTGAGTTTTAGCTGGTGAAGGATGGTGGTACATCACGATAAAAGGAGTGTACCACCATGAAAGAACAACTAATTACCGAAATCACACGGAAAATGCTTCCCTATTTGGACAATTCGCAGATGGAGCAATTACAAGAAGTGCTGACGCACTGCTTTTGGGGCGTACAAATTTCCCCTTCATCCGAAGAGGAACGGTTGCAGGAGAAAGAAACCAATAAGGAACTGCATTTCAGCCAAACGTGTGGAGGGATGCAGCGAAAAGACATTAAAGTATTACAACACTACGATTTTGCGAATGTTCACTGCGATCAAACTGCACGTAACGCATATAAGGACGGATGATTTGCGTAACTATCTGTCCGAGTACCAGCAGGCAAGTCAATGCAGCAAGGGAAATATTGATAACATACGGCGGATTCTTTCCAGCTTTTTTGCCTGGCTGGAAGACGAAAGCTACATCATAAAAAGTCCCGTGCGCCGGATTCATAAAATCAAATCGAGTACAACCGTCAAAGAAACCTATTCAGATGAATCGTTGGAAATCATGCGGGATCAGTGCGGCTGCCTGCGTGATTTGGCGTTGATTGACCTGTTGGCATCAACAGGGATGCGTGTTGGAGAGTTGGTGCGGTTGAATCGCGCTGATATTGACTTTGAGAATCGGGAGTGTGTGGTCTTTGGAAAAGGAAGCAAAGAGCGCCCTGTTTATTTTGATGCCCGCACCAAAATTCATTTGAAAAATTATTTGGACAGCAGAACAGATGAAAACCCCGCGTTGTTTGTTTCGCTGATGCGCCCCTTTAATCGGCTGGAGATCAGCGGCGTTGAGATTAGACTGCGTGAGTTGGGCAGGCGATTAGGTATCTCTAAAGTACATCCGCATAAATTCCGACGTACACTAGCAACGCGCGCAATCGACAAAGGAATGCCGATTGAACAGGTGCAGAGATTGCTTGGTCATTCTAAAATTGATACTACTATGCAATATGCGATGGTCAATCAAAACAATGTAAAGATTTCTCATAGAAAATACATCGGCTGATTGCCAATCCCGATTTATCGAGATGTTTGGAGACCCAGTTGATAATCCCCATGGATTTAGAAAAGTAGCACTTTCTGAATTAGCAGAGATAAGGATTGGCCCTTTCGGTTCATTACTTCACAAAGAAGATTACATTGAAGGTGGACATCCTCTCTTAAATCCATCTCATATAGTGGATGGAAAAGTAGCTCCAGATAGCAAACTAACAATTTCTGACAAAAAATATGATGAACTTGAAGCATATCATTTGCATACTGGTGATGTAGTTATGGGACGTAGAGGAGAAATGGGACGTTGTGCTGTTGTTCCATCTGAAGGGTTCTTGTGTGGAACTGGTAGTTTGCTGATTAGAACCAAAGGTGAAGTGACAGCAGACTATATACAGAAAACAATCTCGTTTCCGTCATTCAGAAAGACGATTGAGGACATGGCTGTTGGACAGACAATGCCGAACTTAAATGTTCCTATTGTGTCGAAATTCCAGATTATTAAGCCTCCAATCGAAGTACAAATAAACTATTATAAATTCGTTGCTCAGACCGACAAATCAAAATCTTTTGATGATTTGGAGGTGGCAGCATGAGATTCTCTGATGTTCTGGATATTCGAAATGGACGAAATCAGCGTCAGGTAGAGAACGAAAATGGCAAATATCCGATATATGGTAGTGGCGGTGTCATGGGTCATGCAGATGATTTTATTTGCGATGCAGAAACAGTGGTAATAGGGCGTAAAGGCAGTATCAACAATCCGATTTTTGTAGATGAACCTTTCTGGAATGTGGATACAGCATTTGGACTCGTGGCGCACAAAGAGGTACTGTTGCCTAAATATTTATATTATTTTTGCGTCAATTTCGATTTTGAACGACTTAATACCACAGTTACTATACCTAGCTTAACTAAAGCAAATCTATTACAAATTGAGATCAGAGTCCCAGATATGGACATACAGCAAAATATCGTTAGCGTTTTGGATAAGATTTGCTATTTGATTGAGTTGCGTCAGAAAGAATTATATAATTTGGATCAACTCGTCAAGTCCCGATTTATCGAGATGTTTGGAAATCCAAAATCGAATCCAAACAGCTATCCGATTAGCCAGCTTTCAGAACATATTAAGTTTTTGACATCCGGTTCTCGTGGTTGGGCACAATATTGTGTAGATAATGGTAGCGAATGGTTTATCACTATTAAGAATGTAAAAGACTGTCGCATTTCTATTGATAATATGCAGCCTATCAATGCTCCTGATAATGCCGAAGCAAAGCGCACCAAAGTCCAAGAGGGTGATTTACTTATTAGCATTACGGCAGATTTGGGAAGAACGGGTGTTGTGACTAAGGAAATTGCCGATCATGGGGCATACATCAATCAGCATCTTACCTGTATTCGACTGAATAAAGAAATTCTCAATCCGATGTATGTTGCGTTTTTCATGGAAAGTCCGGCAGGCAAAGAACAGTTTGAATCAAAAAATCAAAGTGCCGTAAAGGCAGGACTTAACTTCAATTCCATCAACTCTTTGCGGTTGCTTGTGCCTCCGCTGGAACTGCAAAACCAGTTCGCCGCCTTCGTCGCTCAGACCGACAAATCAAAATATCGTCAAGAAAAGTGCATTGGATTTTTCCAGTGCCTTGAAAAAAGCATTAGACAGGAGTGGTTATGATGTCGAATTTTGGCTTTCTCAGAACGAAAAAAGAATATGAGTTGTTTGCCCCTGCCTGCGCGGAAGCCGAAAAAATTTATGCCTCTGCTCCTGCCATGTGCGCTGTTGGTTGCCGAAAGGCACTGGAGCTGGCGGTTAAGTGGGTCTATGCGGCAGATAAAACCATGAAGATGCCCTACAAGGATAACCTGCAATCGCTTATCCATGAACCGTCCTTCCGTTTCGCCGTAGATTCCAATACTTGGGGCAAGCTGCCTTTCATCATCAAGCTTGGTAATCTGGCAGTACATACAGAACGGAGTGTACAGTCCAGTGATGCCCTTGCATCCTTAAAAGGATTATTCGAGTTTGTCCAGTGGATTGATTATTGTTATGGTTCTGATTATCAGGAACGTGTATTTGATGAAAGTCTGATTCCTACTGAAAAAGTAGCGGTAGATACTCGGAAAATCAAAGAGCAGGAAAGCTTACTAGGTGAAAAGGAAGCAGAGATTGAGGCGCTGCGCAAACAAATTGAGCAGATGTCAGCCCAATATACTACTGAGAAAGAGAAACATCAGCAGGAGCGATCTTTCCAGCCAGAAGATTTGTCTGAGTTCCAGACGCGGAAAATTTATATTGACGTAGATTTGAAGTTCATGGGCTGGAAATTCGACGGTACCGATGCAGATGTACAGGAGGAATATCCTGTACAGGGTATGGCCGGTGTGGTGGGCCAAATGGGCTACTGCGACTATGTGCTGTTTGGCAAAGATGGCCTTCCGCTGGCGGTGATTGAGGCCAAACGCACTAGCAAAGACCCTAACATTGGGCGGAAGCAGGCAGTTCTATACGCGGATTGCTTGGAACGGAAATTTGGCCGCCGACCGATGATGTTTACTACTAACGGTTTTGAAACTTATTACTGGGACGACCAGTCTGGCCCGCAGCGCAAGGTCAGCGGCGTGTTCGGCAAGGAAGACTTACAAAAGCTGATGAACCGTCGCGCTGAACGGCAAGACTTGATGAGTATTCCTATCGATGATAAAATCACAGATCGCTACTACCAAAAAGAGGCCATACGGGCTGTTTGCGATCAGATCGAACAAGGATTTCGTAAGCATCTTCTGGTAATGGCAACTGGTACGGGAAAAACGAGGACAGCCTCCAGCCTAACCGATGTACTCAGCCGTGGCAAGTGGATTACGAATGTTCTTTTTCTGGCTGACCGCACTGCCTTGGTAAAACAGGCAAAGGATGATTTTAAGCGGTATTTGCCAGATATGTCCCTCTGCAATCTGTGTTCCAACAAGGATGACCGAAATGCCCGGATTGTGTTTTCCACTTACCCAACGATTTTGAATGCCATTGATGATACGAAATCCAGAGATGGCCGCCAGTTGTTTACTCCGGCGCATTTTGATTTAATCATTATTGATGAAAGCCACCGAAGTATTTTCAAAAAGTACCGGGCGATTTTTGAATACTTTGATGCTTTGATGGTTGGTCTTACTGCTACGCCGAAAACAGATGTAGATCGGAACACCTACGATTTCTTTGAGATGGAGCATGGTGTCCCTACTTACGCCTATGATTATGAAACAGCGGTCTACCAAGACCATGTGCTGGTACCATACTATAATTATGAGATCAAAACAAAGTTTTTGGATGAAGGCATTACTTACGATGATCTGTCCGATGAAGACAAAGAGCGTTACGAAGATGACTTCATTGAAGATGGCATAATACCGGATTTTATCCCGTCCGCAGATCTGAACAAATTTGTATTTAACGAGAAAACGGTTGACATGGTTTTACAGGATTTGATGGAACGAGGTATCAAGGTCGCAGGTGGAGATCGGTTGGGTAAAACCATTATCTTTGCGCAGAATAAACGCCATGCTGAATTTATTCTGGAGCGGTTTAACAAACTCTACCCTCAGTATCACGGTTCATTTGCCCAGCGCGTGATTTGTGATGATAGTTATGCTCAGACCATCATAGATGATTTCAAACAGCCGGAGAAAGAGCCGCATATTGCCGTGTCCGTGGATATGATGGACACTGGTATTGATGTGCCGGAATGCGTCAATCTGGTGTTTTTCAAGAAGGTGCGCTCCAAGGCAAAGTTTTGGCAGATGATTGGACGTGGCACCCGTTTGTGTAAGGGCTTATCCTGTGTGGATCAGGTTGATGGAGTATATACGGATAAACGGCGCTTCTTGATTTTCGATTACTGCGGCAATTTTGAATATTTCCGGGAACACAAGGAAGGATATGAAGCCAGGGAAACAAAGACATTGTCGGAGAATATTTTCGGCAAGCAGATTAAAATTGCTATGGCTTTGCAAGAAAGCACCTTTGCAGGAGAAAACTACCAGGCGTGGCGAAACGAACTTGTTGAGACCTGCCATAAACAAGTTACAGCATTGAACCCAGAGTTGATTTCCGTAAAACTACGGATGCAGTATGTGGAGAAATATAAAAAGCAGGACGCCTTTCTTTCTATCAGTGAGGGTGACAAAGGCGAGTTGCTGACACAGATCGCACCGCTTGTTCAATCGGAAGAAACTGATGAATTCGCCAAGCGTTTTGATAACTTCATGTACGGGCTGATGTTGGCACATATTGAACAGATGCCTGCTTTCAAATATGCAAAAAAGCAGTTGTGTGACACTGCTTCTCTGCTGGAGCACAAGGCGAATATTCCGCAGATTAAGGAAAAGTTGCCGCTTCTACAGGGAATCCATACCGATGTCTTTTGGGACGCCAATGATATTCTGCTGTTTGAGAAGGTTCGGAAAGAGCTTCGTGGTTTGATTCGTTTTTTGGATGAAGATGGCGGAGGGCAAAAACGTATTATTACCAAACTTGCTGATCCAATTATAGATAGCCAGGAAGGAGTTCAGCTGGATATAGCGTATGACTTTGAAGACTACCGTGCCAAAGTAAACCGCTATGTCAATGAGCACGGAAATACTCTGGCTATTTACAAGCTGACCCATAATATTCCGTTGACTACGGGCGATTATCAGGAGCTGGAACGAGTGCTAACAAGCGAGCTTGGAAGCAAAGAAGATTATAAACGGGAATTTGGTGATACACCTTTTGGACTGTTAATTCGCAAGATTGCCAAGTTGGATCACGAGGCGGCCATGCAGGCATTTTCTGCCTTTATTAACGACCAATCCTTAAATCAGAAGCAGATTTCCTTTGTAAAAAAAATCATCAATCACATAGAACTGAATGGGTATATGGAAAATGTTTCAGAACTTACAAAGCCGCCCTTTGACAAACCGGTTAGCTTTATTAAACTGTTTGATGTAAAGACTAGAACAGCCTTGATAGCAACTATAAATCAGATTCGTGAGAATGCTGTTCAGATAGTAGCATCTTAACAGCGAACCGGCACACAGATTTTCATGCAGATAAGCTGTTAAATCTGTGTGCCGGTTTCATGTTCGGGTAGGAAAAATCTAACAGCCCCAGATGGGATAGATAACCTCTGCACGAACATAAAGGGGTGTCCAGAGGGGCGCAGTCCCTTTGGCTCTGGGTTTCCAATAGGGGCGAGCAGCATCCCTGTTGGCACACGACTTTCCCCCGGAAAGTCTAGTGTGTTATACCTTTGTAGAGCAGATGGCAGCCGGAGCTTTAGCACACCCCGGAAAGTGTGGCTACAGTTGCGGCGTTCTGGCGGGAAAGGTTGCCCCATGCGGGGCAGCATAAGCGACAGAAAAAGCTGGCAGGCGGTGCGGATATACACTGTCTGCCAGCCTTGCCATCTGCGGAACAAAGGTATATCAAAGCCCCCGTCAGTCGTTGCTTACCATCGTATCAGAACCACCACGGCAGCTTCCCGCGTAAGCTGTCCATCGCCTCGCCCTCCACCTTCTTTGTCCGGCTCTCGCTAAGATGGAAATGGAGCGCCGCGCCGATCAGCGGGTGCTCGATTCCATCGGTAAAACCGTAGCGGTACAGAAGATAGGTCTGTTCTCTGGCAGTCAGCTTGTCCAGCGCCGCATATAATTCTATCAGTTGCTCTTTTTGGATATAGATTTGCTCCGGCGTTTGGGTGTAAGGGTCGGCTATGGCTTCGATTCGCAGCATCCGTTCATCATCAGAGAGAACGTCATCCAGATATACTCTCTGGAAGCCAGGGCCGTCTTTCTTATCCACCATCCGTTGTTCAAACTGAGCGAGGGCTGCGCGAATGCAGTCCGTCATGGCGTTGCGGATTGCCGGTGCTGCATAAGTCAGAAATTTCATGTCCCGTCCGGCGTCAAACAAAGGGATCGCGTTCAGCAGGCCGATACTTCCCTCCTGTACCAAATCATCTAAATCAATTCCAATATCATTTTCATCCAGCCCCATACTCCGGTATTGCTCCAACGCTATTTTTCGGATGAATCCCAGATTGTATTCCAGCAGAATGTCACGGGCAACTGTATCCCCTTTCTGTGCCAGCCTGCACAGCTGTTCATTGCTCCGGGTCGGCATTTTGCTTCTCCTTCGCGTGGTCTAAGGTAGATTGGAGAAATTCCGTCAGCGCCTGACCAAACTTGTCCAACGCTTCCTTTTGCACGCCGTCCATTCCTGCTGCGCTCTGGGTAACGGCGGCGGAAATCATTTCGGGCGTGATAGTCGGAGTATGGACATCTGCCCCTTTGGTGAGTTCGGTGAACATCTGCTGGGTAATGCCCTTAGTCAAAGCCTGCGCCGCTGTAAAATCGTTGCCGATCTCTTTCTTCACTTCCCGCAGAGCCGCCATGAAAGTATTCTGTATCATTGTCAGGTCTGCCTGATATACAGGGACTTTCTGTCTGTTGACAGTTCTGGCAGCCTGCACCGCAGCGTCTGTTTTATTGTTCCGGCGCAGCATGGCGCTGAGGGTAGTAAGCATCTGGTTCTGCCCGGCGAAACCGGCGGCCAGCGTATCATCAAAATATTGTTCGATCATGTAGGTGACTTCTGCAAAGCGCGGGCTTTCCAAAAGGCGGTTGACGATCTCAGCATTAGTTTTCCCGGTGTACAGATTCCGCGCCGCCTGCACCGACAGGCCCAGTTCCTCAATATCAAAATTTGTCCGGTCGGGCGTGTTGACTTCGCCTAACAGGAAATCTGTGGAGACTTCAAACACTTTCGCAATGCGGAGCAAATGTTCTGTGCTGATCTTATCGGTCTTGCCGCTGACAAACCGGCTGATGGCGCTCTCGGTGCTGCCGATGCGGGTCGCCAGCTGGGCCTGGGTAATTTTATGTTCCTTCATAAGCTCCTGCATCCGCTGCCAGATATTGCCGGGCAGATAGGCTCCCTCCATGTGATGCACCTCTTTTCTGAAAACTCTCTTTATCCATTATACCTTATAAAACCAGCGTGGGCAAATGCTTTCCGCTGGTTTCGCCGCTCTGAGGTCTTGCATTTTTGCAAGATTTCAGGGCGGCATTTTTTCGTTTCTTGCACTTTTGGCGGATTTTTCGGTCTATAGGCTTTTTCCCCGTATATTCAGGCAGACGGGCAGATACCGTCAATAAATGATGGAGGGCATAGCCTATGAATTTATTTGAAACTGTAAAATCCGCTGTCACTGTCAAGCAGGCCGCTGAATACTACGGATACAAGGTCAACCGGAGCGATATGATCTGCTGCCCCTTCCACGATGACCGGCACCCTAGCATGAAGCTGAACAAAGATTATTTCTACTGCTTTGGCTGTGGAGCCACTGGCGACGTGATCGATTTTGTGGCAAGACTGTTCGGTCTGAGCAGCTATGAGGCCGCAAAGAAGCTGGCCTATGATTTCGGCATCAACCCGGACAACCCCCCGGTAGCGATGGCGCTGAAAAAGCCGTATCCGCTGGCACGGGTATTTCGCAATGATGAGATGTACTGCCAGCGGGTGCTGTGTGATTATCTGCACCTGCTGGAACGCTGGAAGATCGAGTATGCGCCGCAATCGCCGGAGGACAATCTGGACGACCGTTTTGTGGAAGCGGGCCAGATGCTTGAATATGTGGAGTATCTTCTGGATGTTCTCATGTTTGCGGAACTGGAACAGCGTGTGAAAACGGTAGATATGTTGCTGAAGGCCGCAACCATCGCCGAACTGGAGCAGAGACTCAAACGTCTGGAAAAGGAGGTGCAGCACCATGGCGAAGAACGAGCAATCGCGTGAGGTCAACCAGCCTGTCTGGTTTGACGGCAAGAGTATCAATGAAGCCCTGTTTTGTGATGATTTTCTGAGCAGACACAAAATCATCTACACAAACGGGGCTTTTTTCACGCCCGATGGCCGTGTGACCGATGAA
>OAVJ01001234.1_pt1 | contig 11104 bp, 20 predicted proteins | sample 1516901 | NCBI WGS metagenome assembly OAVJ01 (sample SAMEA2580073, study PRJEB22360) | human gut metagenome | biome: human gut; feature: human-associated habitat; material: faeces | place: Denmark | collected 2008/2010 | reverse complement strand
CAGCCGTACTATCTGCCTTATATCGGGGCGGAAAGCGCATCCCAAAATTGAAAAGCACTTTCCCAAAATGGGAAGATGCAAGCCGTAGAAATCACTACACCTTTTTCCATTTTTGGAATAAACTGTGGTACGTCCGACTTTGGACATACCTCTTACATGATATTCTAAAAAACACTGAACGTAATTTTGCGTTGAGTAAATCCAAAGTACGCCGGAAAAAGTACGGGTTCAGGTCAGCTCAGTTTTGAGCTGACGCACCGTTTTGAGGGGGCAGGGTGTCATTACTCTTCTTTCCATTCAGTGTCATCTTCCATAATATCACAATCATGCTTTCTCATCTCGTCAGTTACTTTAATATCTGTGCGCTCATGTGCTGCCTTTAATATAGGAATATGTTCTTGAGGGCTTTTCTTTCGATACTCTGGTATTTTTGTCAATAGTTCTACTTGTTCAACTGCCATATCTTGCCCAGCATCATTTAATTGATGATATAAATCTAGAATAACCGTATCAGGCGTTATTTCCGGCATTTTTGCAATTTTTTTATATATTTCTTGTTCTCGAATCGAGATAGATTCGAATGCCTTCTGCCCAGTTCCTTCATATATTTTATCAATAAAGCAAGGTTCCCCATCTTCCGTATAACAAATACTCATATCGAGAGCATCCGCTATTTTCTGTACTGTCTCTATTTTAGGGTTTCGTTTTCCGTTTTCATATTGTGCGATCATTTGATACGACACTCCAAGTTTGTCTCCGAGTTCTTTTTGAGTAAGTCTATTTTTCTTTCGGATTATCTTGATTTTTTCCCCTATAGTCACATCTTCACCCCACTTTCTTCAATCATAATAACACAGTTTGGTTAAAAATAAAAGCAAAAGATTGAAAAATAGCATTGACAAAAGCAAAAGATTGAATTATTATAAAACAAAAGCAAATGCTTTTATTACAGAAAGAAAGGAGAAGAAAATGAGAATCGACAGAGTGAAGCTTGTGTCAGAACTTACAAAACAAGATATGACACAAAAAAGACTTGCAGAGCTCGCAGGAGTATCACGGGCATCTGTAAACTACATTAAATCGGGTAAGAGCTGCTCTGACGTGGTTGGTAATAAGATTGCAGCAGCGTTGAAAGTACCGATTGAAGAGCTACTAGAAAACTAAACCACACCGGGCAACGTGTGAATGAGTAGAAGGTGCGATATCGCACAGAAAGGATACGCAATGGTTTGCGCAAAGATTAAACCGCTAATAGCGGCAATGACGGCATCCTGTATGACACCGCAGGAGATCGCGAAGAAAGCAGGTGTCAGCGTAAATATTGTTTACAGGATGCGAAGAGGATATATGGTGAAGATGGATCGGTTCGGGTGCGTTTGCAAAGTACTTGGTCTGGACCCGGAAAATATCATTGATTATGACCGGCTAGCATCCGACCAGACGGAAGAAAGGAAAAGTTGATATGACAACTGAACAGATTAGAGATTATACAGCTCTTGTCAGACGCAGATCAGAATTAGTCTTATGTTCCGGCAGGAACTGGAGACCGGAATATTCCGGGGAGCTTAGGCACATTGACAATGAAATATTGAGACTACAGGCAGAAATGACAGGCGGTCAGTCAAATGCATTATAATGATTGGTTTCCGCCTCCAGTGCCGTATGACGTGTTTCAGCAGATCTGCGCCGACATGGAAAAGGCAGAGCAGAGCGGGCAGTTGGATCAAATGTTTCAAACAGAGTGCCGGGATGAAATATCCCATCAAAGCAAAGAAACGCTTCTCAGTTCGCTCAGTATAGGCATGAAGCTGTATAAATCTACTTTCAAGAAAATATTCGCCTATGATATGACAACGCCGGGATTTGCGGAGGATGTGATCACAAGGCTGGAAATATTGGGATGCTCTAAAGCAAAAGAATATTACAACAGTGTTGTGAAAGAATGGCAGCATGAGCATGATGAAATGATGAAGAATGTTGCCGAGTGGTACAGTAAACAGGATTATGAGAGAAAGGTGGTAGATCAGTCACGGAAACTACAAGAAGCGGAACAACAGGAGAGACAGAAACAACTATTGATGCGCAGATCGCAGCTATTGAGGAAGAAGAAAGAGCTATTGAAGCAGAAGAAAGAGAGCTTGAAAATCTCAAGAGAGGGCGATCAAGAGAAATAGAGAATTCGCGGGAAATGGTTTCACTTGTCTGCCTGGAAGAAGTAAAGGAAGAGGAAACACACTGGCTTTATAGCCCGTATGTCCCCCGTGGAAAACTTACATTATGTGCAGCATATCCCGGAGTTGGAAAAACATATCTCCTATGCTATATGGCGGCATGTGTGACAACGGGGAAAAGTTTTTTCAATATCGTTCCATTTAGCAATGAGAAAGAAAATGTAATCTATCTGACAGCAGAGGATGGGATTGGTGACACGATCAAGAAACGAATGAGACAATGCGGCGCAGACATGAAGCACGTTTTTGTTGTAACAGAGAATAAAACACAGTTATTGTTTGATTCTCCAGAAATTGAAATGTTCATTCAGCAGACAAATCCAGCATTGATGATATTTGACCCGTTCCAGGCTTACATTGGTTCTGACGTGGATATGAACGCACCAAACAAGACAAATGAAAGGGTGGGACATATCGTAGACCTTGCGGAGAAATACGGCGTTGCAGTTGTTCTGATCTGTCATTTCAATAAAAATCAAAAAGGCGATGCAATTACAAGAGTATTAGGATCTACGGATATCATGGGAAAATGCAGAAGCTATATAGCTCTCGGAAACGTACCAGACGAGGAAGAAATGAAGTTCATGTCGCATGAAAAGTCAAGTCTTGAACGGAAAGGACGGACAATATTGTTCGAAATAGATCCTGATAACGGCGGAATCGTCTACAAGGGTGAAAATAGTCTTTCTATGGATGATTACACTGCGATCAGAAGCAAGAAGAGGGCAAGTAATGCTCCGGCACTGGAAGAAGCGAAAAAGTTCATCATCAACCAAATGCCAGAAGGGAGACGAATGGCAAAAGAAATAAAGAACTTGGCATCAGCGAATAAGATTTCTGAAATGTCATTAAGACGAGCACGCGAAGAACTCGGAATAATTACGAGGAAGACGAAAACATTCCCACCAGAAAGTGTGTGGATATTGCCGGGACATACCGAGGATGAACCAGAACCAACACAAGAAAGATTATGCTTATAGATAAATTTCTAAACATGACAAGTACGGAAAATATCTTTTAAAATCAAGGTTTTTACGTAGTGGTCAAAGTGAGCAAGTACGTAACATGATTGTTTATATGGTCATTTTTGATGATGCGTAGTTGTTCAAGTTGACAAGTACGAGCAACCCCAGTAAAATCAACGGTTTCATACAGATGTGTCATGATAGTCCGTTTATCTAAGGATACAAAGCAAAAGGAGTACTATGACATTAGAAGAAGATTACAAGATGTTTTCAGACTTATGGAAGCTTTACCGGAAATATAGGGAAATCAGAGCAGATAATGAGTACTGGCAGGACTTGATCAAAGATGCTGATAAAATCTATAAAAAATATCAGACGAAGTTATGTAAAAGGTTGCTGCTGGAAATTTTAGATGAATTTGAAAGGAGATTTAAAAATGAGAATGTACTATAACAACTGCGAGATCAGAGAATTAGAGATAGAGAGCTTAAAGGGTGCTTTCATTACAGACGTAGAAGTGGATGGCGACGATGTCATCATTAAGGTGTTGAGAAAGGAAGAGTCTGACTTGATAGAACGAGAATATATAATCTCTGACGGCCTATGTTACGTCAGGGTAGGATAAGCCGTCAGAGAGGCCCCATGAGGAATGGCAATTCCTGAAGGGGCTGACTCAAAAAATCAAGTACATAATAACAAAGATTGAACAGAAAGGGCAAGAGGAAAATGAGAAAATATACAGAGCAGGAACAGCAAAGAGAATCTATTATACAGGCTATTGAAAAGATAGAGGGCAAGGAACGGTTGGAACTTGTAGAGAAATTCGCAAGAAAATTAGCAAACGGAGGAGTGAAGTAGCATGACAGAGAGACAGTTTATTGAAGATCACATCCCAGAGCTTGCAGAGATCGTGGGAGAAGCAAGAAAATTAACACCACAAGAGTATGAGGACTGGAAAATTTTTGTTCTGAACAGAGCAACAGAGAAAACCAGAGGTTTTACAGAACGCGTGTTGCTCTTGGTAGAACAATGCTTGCTGGATGAAAAGAAAAGAGGGGCAATGAATGGATAAAGGCAAAGTATTTGAGCGTCTAATGCTTCTTGCAAGGAAAAAGCGTTTACAGGTTCAGTTCCTGCCACTTCAAGCGAGTTACGGTATTCTCTGCAATGACAGAATCGGTATTGCGAATAACATGAGCATAGAGCAGATCAATCATACATTGGCGCATGAACTTGCACATGCATATCTCCATTACGATAAAGGGGACATCACGGAAAGTACAGGAGACTATGAGGAACAAGCGGAAAGAACCGCAAAAATGTTACTTGATTTTGCAGGTGCATAATTTACTCAAATTAGAGTAAAAGTCCGAAGATATGAAAGCGTTCTGGTGTGCTACCAATACTACCAGAGCATGAAATAACTGCCCTCTCCGGGAAGATGCGCCAACATCAGAACCGGAGCGGTAGCAGGAAGAGAGGTGATAGCATGAGTGTAAAAATCAAGGCATCCTATACAAATGATATGGAATTAAGAGAGATTCTGAAGCGTCTGCATCCGGTGGGAAGTATCAAGATGCAGCCAGCAAAAGGACGATTTAAAAGAGCATATATTGAACTTGAAAACACGGGTTTATGTGCTGATATGGTCAATGAAAGAGCGGAAAAAGACCGAAAATAAAGGAAAAAATATTGAATACCACCCATATATGTGTTATAATAATTATAACAATATATCGAAAGTACCGCACTGTTTTTTCCTTTTCAGTGTAAGCTATAAGGCGTGGGAATGACTTACGGACAGAAATGTCTAAAAGTTGTTCCTGCGCTTTTTTGATATATTGTATTCTTTAAATTTCATAAATCCTTTTTGTAACCCCGGTTTATTCGCGAATATGAGCCGGGGTGAACCCAAACCATTGCTTTAAGGTGCGGCATCACTATAAACTGCGAAATGATCGCCGGCGGGCGTTAAACGGGAGGAAAATCATGGACGAGAAAAACGTTGAAAGAGTGGAAGCAGCAGCCACAGCAGAAACAGCTGGAAGCTCAGAGAGCCAGGCAGAAAAGAAGTATACTGATGCAGATGTTGATAGAATCATTGCGTCAAAGCTGGCAAGAGAGCGCGAGAAGTTTTCAAAGCAGCAAGAGGCAGAACAGCAGGAGAGCGACTTTGAAAGAAGAGAACGAGAACTAACAATCAGAGAGTTAAAGGCGGATGCAAGAGACGCGCTAGAAGCCAAAGGATTGCCCGCTTGCCTTAGTAAAGTGCTGAGATATGATAGCGAAGAAGCTTATGAGGAAAGCATGGCAGTTATTGAAGAGGTCGCCGAGGAAATGGAAAGACGATTTGAAATCAAGAGGGCGACTGGAACAACGCCGAGAGCGATTCAGCGGCATGATAGCGGTAGCAGCATTAGAGATGCCTTTAAATTATAAGGAGTATATAAATGGCGATAGATTTAGTAACAAAATTTCTCCCTTATGTGGATGAAGTTTTTGCAAAGGAAAGCAAGAAAGATATTCTGACAAATCGTGATTTTGATTGGACGGGAGCGCACACTGTAAAGGTCTACAAGATCAATACAGTACCGATGACAGATTATGACCGATCAGGAACAGGTACTGGAGCAACCGGATCACGATACGGTGAAGTTAAGAGTCTTGACGCAACAACAGAAGAATTTACGCTGAAGAAAGACAGATCTTTCACTTTTGCGATTGATGCATTAGATACCGATGAGACATTGCAGCAGCTTAAAGGAGCGACATCACTTCAAAGACAGCAGCGGGAAATTATCATTCCAGAAGTTGATTCTTATGTATATGATGTGATGGCAAAAGGGGCAGGGACTAAGCCGGAGGCATTACAGTTGACAAGTGGAAATATTTACACGGAGATTTTAAAGGCAAATGCTACCCTTGATAATGCCGACGTTCCCGAAAGTGAGCGTTATTTAATTGTAACACCGGATATTTACCTTTTAATGAAAATGTGCCCCGAAATCACTATGAATAGTGACATTGGGCAAGAATTGAGATTGCATGGGGTAATTGGTACACTTGACGGGTTGACGGTGATCAAGATCCCGACAAAGAGGTTACCGGAAGACTTTGGCTTTATGCTATGTCACCCGGTAGCAACGGTAGCTCCTACAAAGCTGGAGACGTACAAAATCCATCAGGATCCTCCAGGAATCAACGGAGATTTGGTCGAGGGTCGCATTGTGTATGATGCGTTTGTGCTAGATAATAAGAAGAAGGCAATCTATTATCAGCAGCATAAAACAGCGTAATAAAAAGTACCTCGGATTTTCATATTGATTATCCGGGGTATTTTTGAAAGGAGACGACATGGGTAGACTAGACAATTTATATAAAAAGGCGCTCCAGAATAGCAGGAATAAGCATAACAGGGCGTTATTGGCTCAGAGCGTGGAATTTATGGGGATATGGTCGACGGTAATGACATACTGCTACGAGCGTGATATAGAGGTACCAGAAGCACCTGCAGCACGCAAGGAAGTACTAAAACAGGCTTGTTGTGCATGTGGATATGAAGAGCAGGCAGATGAATTTATAAGATGGTATCTTGATGATGATAATGACACTTTATTTATCATCAAAGACTACGGAGACGGAGATCTTGAGTTTGGCGGATAAAATAAAAAAGATGTTAAAGTGTGCAAGGAAGAAGAATGCTGAAAGAAAAGAAAGAGATAGCCTGTCGTTTTTGTCTAGACTATCGACTGAAACATTGAAGAGAATCGCTTTCGGAAATATGACGGCAGAGGAACTTGAGGTGATAGAGAGTGTCAATTCGGTTGAGAATGAGAACAACAACGGAGATTAAGAGAACTCTTGCCAGGGTCGCAAATATGGCGTTAAATGGCGAGATTGACACCAAGGTGGCAAATACTGTTATACTTGCCTGCAATGCGATTCTTGGGGCGATTAAGACGGACGAACAGCAGAAGAAAATAGACGAACTGGAGGACTTACTAAATGAAATCAACGGGAAATAGGAACCATGAGGGGTATCATGATCCGACTGCAGCCCTTGCGATTAAACGGGCCGGTAGCTAAGGGGTCACTGAACTGGCGACACCTTAGCTACCGGGTTGGTGAAGTTGTGGATCTCTCAAAATACTAGTAAAAAATACTAGTAGAGACAGGCGTAGAAATACTAGTAGAACACTAGTGGAACGCAACAGCAGGAAAAAGACGATAACAGGAAGTCAAAGAATCCCCAAAAATCAAGGCATTTCAGACAGGTACAAAAAACAAAACAACAGCAAACCGAAACAGAATTAAGAATTTCCTAAGATTTTCCCCAATGGCTCTTAAAAAAATGAGAATATCATGTATACTGTAAAGGAGGTGATGAAAATGTATAGTATTTTAGTTTGTGATGATGATAAAGAAATAGTAGAAGCAATTGAAATATATCTTACACAGGAAGGGTATCAGGTTCTGAAGGCTTATGATGGGATGCAGGCATTAAAGATGCTGGAGACGGAAACGGTGCATCTTTTGATTCTGGATGTTATGATGCCGCGTCTGGACGGGATCAGGGCGACTTTGAAGATCCGTGAAACGAACAGTATTCCAATTATCATTTTATCGGCAAAATCTGAAGATGCGGATAAGATTCTGGGGTTGAATATCGGAGCGGATGATTATATGACAAAACCATTCAATCCACTGGAGCTGGTTGCAAGAGTGAAATCTCAGCTTCGTCGTTACACACAGCTTGGCGGGAATGTGAGTAGTACGCAGGAGACGATTTATGAGGTTGGCGGCCTTCGGATCAATGATGATCTGAAAGAAGTAACGGTAGACGGAGAAATGGTGCGCCTTACTCCGATTGAATACAATATTTTATTGCTTTTGATGAAGAATCAGGGAAGAGTATTTTCGATTAATCAGATTTACGAATCCATCTGGAATGAAGATGCAATCGGAGCGGATAATACGGTAGCAGTACATATTCGTCATATCCGGGAGAAGATTGAGATCAATCCAAAGGAACCGCGATATTTGAAAGTGGTATGGGGAGTAGGATATAAGATCGAGAAATTATAGAAGGGAGTTTTTCATGAGTAAATGGTATAAAAGTGCGCTTGTAAAAGGCATTTTGATCTTTCTTTCTGTTCTTTCGGCAATTACGGCACTGCTGAGTCTGGTGATTATTTCCACATATTCTGTAAGTGTAAAAGAAATCTGGAATAAAAAGCCGACAGAGTATACAGATTCCAAAGAATTTGAGAATCAGATGTGCCGGGCTACGATGGATGTTTTAGGTCAGATTTCCTATGAAGATATTTTCGAGACAGATGGAAAATACAATCCGGATAAGCTGATCGATATCATGCAGTATGGATATAACGGAAGGCACTATGATGAAGAGACGGAAAGACTGCGGTATAAACTCTCGGATCTTCAGAAATGGAGTGAGGAGTATCAAAATAACTATGCAACGCAGGAAAATCCCATCGTTGTCTGTCAAAAAGCAGATAAAACCTATCATTACTATTACTGGGATGAATTTTTAAGTCTGCTGAAAAAGAAAACGCTGACAGTGGATATAGATGGATATACATCTGATGAGATTGTAAATGCACTGGCTTCTGGAAATGTGAGTCTCAGTCAATTTGCCGGACATGATATTCTGGATGAAAAAGGCGAGACGGTGTACCGGGATTTCTGGGGATTCAGTGGTGCCATTGAAGAAGAGGCGCGGCCGGATGGAGGAAATAATATTCTGGATGTTGTAAATCAGACGCCGCGGCTGAATGGAAAGCTGAGTGAAGTGTATGCACAATTGGGCAGCATCCTGTCAAATCTTTATTATGATTTCCAGTCTTATCAGAACAGTGCAGAATGGACAGAGGGAAATACAAACTTTGCCTATATTTTTGTTGATAAAGAAACAAAAAAAGTTTATACAAATCGCAAGGAATATCAGGATTACAACAGTGTAAAAGAAAATATCTCAGATATTCAGAAAAATGCGAAGTATATGATTGTTCAGCCAAAGCTTTCTGATTTTAAGACCAATATGGATATCACAGCAAATGACTGGAAGGAGTTTGTAAAGTCACAGCGCAGAAACAGCAACGGTGATTTTATTTTTGCAGCGGCAGTAGATACCAGGTTTTCAATACAGGATTCTTTTTATCTGGATAAGAAATTATATGATGAATATGCACCTTATATCAATCGTGCGGTGATCCTGCTCGGTGCGGCAGTATTACTGATAATCGTGAGTTTGATATGGCTGACAGTGATCGCCGGAAGAAACAACCGAAGTGACGGAGTGCATTTGAATGTATTTGACAGATGGAAAACGGAGCTTGCAGCAGTGTTTGTGATTGGGATCTGGATAATTCCGATGATGTTCTGGATGAATAATGGGAATATGGCCCTCGGGTATTTTGCAGAAAGCACGGATTTGATGACTGCAACGATCGGATATTCTTATGAATATGCATCCGGATATGTTCCGACAATGCAAGATATGATCCAACTTGCATGTACAGCGGCTTATACCATGATCATGTTCCTGGTCGGATATCTGAGCCTGGTCCGCAGGATAAAAGCGGGAACGATGTGGAAGAACAGCGTATTGTATGCGTTTTGCAGATTCTTTAGAATATTCTGGAGAAACAGAAATGTGGTGTGGAGAATGGTTGTATCAGGGGTGATACTGATTGGAATCCACTGGATGCTGGCATTATTCAGAACGCCGGGATTTGTGCTGATCACGCTGGCAGCAGATGCATTCATTGTGTATTATCTGGTATTGAATGCGATTGCAAAGAATAAAATCATAAAAGGAATCAAAGCAGTTGCAGGAGGAGATCTGGAATATCAGATTTCTCTGGAACATCTCAGAGGAGAACAGCGTGAAGTAGCAGAAATGCTGAATGATATCGGAACCGGATTGCAGAAGGCTGTGGAAAAAAGCGTGAAAAGCGAGCGTCTGAAAACGGATCTGATCACAAATGTATCTCATGATATCAAAACACCGCTAACTTCCATTATCAATTACGTGGATATCCTGAAACGATCCAATATTGAAGATCCTAAGATACAGGGGTATCTGGAAATTTTGGAGGCAAAAGCACAGCGTCTGAAAACATTGACAGAGGATGTTGTAGAAGCATCCAAGGTGAGCAGCGGGAATATCAATCTGCAGTTGATGGATGTCAATCTGGTAGAGATGATCAATCAGACGACGGGAGAGTTTGCAGAAAAATTTGAACATAAGAATCTGGAGCTGATTCAGACACTTCCAAATGAGCCGGCGATTATTCATGTAGATGGAAGAAGAATGTGGAGAGTATTGGAAAATCTTTATAATAATGCGGCGAAGTATGCAATGCCGGGGACGAGAATTTATGCAGATCTGCGCACTGATAAGGATGAAGTGATATTTTCTTTGAAAAATGTTTCGGAGTATCCGCTCAATTTCTCAGCAGATGAACTGACAGAACGTTTTATTCGCGGTGATATTTCAAGGAGTACCGAAGGAAGCGGACTGGGATTATCGATTGCGAAAAGTCTGGTACAGATGCAGGGCGGAAAACTGGAATTATATCTGGACGGAGATCTTTTTAAGGCGACAGTTCGTTTTAGAAAAGCAGATAAAAAAGAACAAGATTCATGTTTTTTCAGAGAGAATTCTGAAGAAGAGTAGGAGAGGCGGGAATTTTTCCCGTCTTCTTTTAATTTAAGACTTGTTTTATTGCACGAGACTTTATTTTGTTTTACAATAGTTACTGTTCACACATAGCTTATATAGAAAACAAATGATAAGGGGAATCGCATGGAAACGATCAAAAAATTATTATCAGATATTTTAAATATAGAATTTGTTCAGGCAGTTTTGAGCAATCCGAGGAA